>Ga0209596_1000162_pt1 | contig 60135 bp, 51 predicted proteins | sample M_130807_MF_Meta_FD_187314 | JGI IMG/M metagenome (GOLD analysis project Ga0209596, IMG submission 187314) | Freshwater microbial communities from Lake Montjoie, Canada to study carbon cycling - M_130807_MF_MetaG (SPAdes) (version 2) | ecosystem: Environmental > Aquatic > Freshwater > Lake...
CATTCGATGGTCGTGGCAACTATACTTTAGGTGTTACTGAGCAAATCATTTTCCCTGAAATTGATATCGATAAAGTAAATAAGATCACTGGTTTGGATATCACTTTTGTGACATCTGCAGGATCTAACGAAGAAGCCTACGAATTATTAAAAGAATTAGGTATGCCCTTCAAGAATAGTAAAAAAGACAATAACTAAAATAACAAGTTAAAAAAGAATTATGGCAAAAGAATCTATCAAAGCCAGACAAAGGAAGCGTGAGAAAACAGTTAAGAAATTTGCTGAAAAGCGCGCTGCTTTAAAAGCTGCTGGTGACTATGCAGGTTTAGATAAACTACCTAAAAATGCTTCACCTGTTCGTCTAAAAAATCGTTGTCAATTAACGGGTCGTCCTAAAGGGTATATCCGTTACTTCGGAGTATCAAGGATTGTATTCCGCGATATGGCTTTGAATGGTTTAATTCCAGGTGTTAAAAAAGCAAGCTGGTAATTTAATAAACAAAATTTAGAACTGATTTAAAATAGTAATATGGTAACAGATCCAATAGCAGACTACTTAACAAGAATACGTAACGCCCAAATGGCGCAACACCGTATCGTTGAAATTCCTGCTTCCAACTTAAAAAAGCGTATCACTGAAATTTTGTATGATCAAGGATATATCTTGAAATACAAATTTGAAGATGATAGTAAACAAGGTTTAATTAAAATTGCTTTGAAGTACGATCCATCTACAAAACAACCAGCAATTCGTTCTTTAGATCGTATTAGTCGTCCAGGTTTGCGTCAATATGCAAAGCCAGCTGAAATTAAAAGAGTAAGCAATGGTTTAGGTATTGCCATCTTAAGTACTTCAAAAGGAGTATTAACAGATAAGCAAGCAAAAGCGAGCAATGTAGGGGGTGAAGTATTATGTGCTATCTCTTAAGAAGCTACATAATAATAGTCTAATAGCATTGTATAATAGTAGTAGAGTAATAATAAGAGTAATAAATTAATTACTTGATTTGTACTTAAGCCTTTAGTCGGGGCTGAAAGCAACCAAGTATCAAACAAAATAAAAAAACGACTATGTCTAGAATTGGAAAAAAACCGGTAAGTATCCCAAAAGGGGTAACCATTACTGTAGATGGCGCAATAGTAACTGTAAAAGGACCTAAAGGAACTTTGACACAAGAAATTGATCGTGATATCGTCATTGAAATCACTGCTGAAGAATTAATTGTGAAGCGTCCAACAGAACAAATTCGTCACAGAGCTATGCACGGTTTATACCGTTCTTTAATTAGCAACTTGGTGAAAGGTGTTACAGACGGATACAAAAAAGATTTAGAATTAGTGGGTGTGGGTTTTAAAGCCACTAACGCTGGTAATATATTAGACCTTGCTTTAGGATATTCTCACAATATCATTTTTGAAGTACCTAAAGAATTAAAAGTAACTACTACTACAGAGAAAGGACAAAATCCTAAAATCTTTTTAGAAGGTAGCGACAAACAATTAATTGGACAAGTAGCTGCAAAGATTCGTGGTCTACGTAAACCAGAACCATACAAAGGTAAAGGGGTACGTTATTCTGATGAGGTGGTAAGAAGAAAAGCAGGTAAAGCAGCAGGTAAATAAGCATTAAAAAATAAAAGGGCGGCAGCATCGCTCGACTAAAAAATAAATAATATGAGTAAATTAGCTCAAAGACAAAAGATCAGATATAGAATTCGCAAAAAAGTAATTGGTACTGCAGCGAGACCTCGTTTATCTGTATTTAGAAGTAACGCCGATATTTATTGTCAATTAATTGATGATGTAACAGGTGTAACATTAGCTTCTTCTTCTTCAAGAGAAGCAGATATTGCAGCTCAAAAAGTGGCAAAAATTGATAAAGCTAAATTAGCTGGTCAATCAGTGGCTAAAAAAGCAGCAGCGCTTTCTATCACAACTTGTATATTCGACAGAGGTGGTAATTTATACCACGGTAGAATTAAGGCAGTTGCGGAAGGTGCAAGAGAGGGTGGACTTCAATTTTAATTTGATAAAAATATTAATAGAAAAACATGTCTAAATTAAATGTAAATAAAGTTAAAGCTGCAGGTGATGTAGAACTAAAAGAAAAAGTAGTTTCTATCAACCGTGTAGTTAAAACAACAAAAGGTGGACGTACTTTTAGCTTCTCAGCTTTAGTAGTAGTAGGTAACGAAAATGGCGTGGTAGGTCAAGGTCTAGGAAAAGCCAAAGAAGTACAAGAAGCTATTACAAAAGGTATTGAAGATGCTAAAAAGAACTTAGTGAAAGTGCCTATTATGCACGGAACAATTCCTCATGAGCAATTGGCTAAAGAAGGTGCTGCTAAAGTAATGATTAAGCCAGCTGCACACGGAGCCGGTGTAATTGCGGGTGGTAGCATGCGTGCTGTATTAGAGAGCGCAGGTATCACGGATATCTTAGCTAAGAGTTTAGGTTCTGCGAATCCACATAACGTGGTGAAAGCAACTATCAAAGCTTTAGGTTTATTACGTGAGCCAGTTCAAGTTGCAAAAACAAGAAATATCAAATTATCAAAAGTATTCAACGGATAAGCTTAACAATAGCCAATTCTTAATACGATTATAAATAATTCAATGATGAAAAAAATAAAAATTACGCAAGTAAAAAGTGGTATTGACAGATCTGAGCGTCAAAAACAAACTTTAATTGCATTGGGTTTGAAAAAAATGAACGCTTCTAAAGAAGTAGAAGCTACTCCTCAAATTTTAGGAATGGTTAACAAAGTTTTACACTTAGTAAAAGTGGAAGAAATAGCATAAGCTAGTTTTCTTCAATAATTATAAATAAGCGAGGGGAGATACCCCGAAAGTAAAAATCAAAAAAATGAAATTACACAATTTAAAACCTGCAGAAGGTTCGGTTCACAAAGCAATTAGAATTGGTAGAGGAGAAGCATCTGGTAAAGGTGGTACTTCTACTAAAGGTAATAAAGGTGGTCAGTCTCGTGCTGGTTACAAAAGCAAAATGGCACACGAAGGTGGTCAAATGCCTATCCAACGTAGAGTTCCAAAACGTGGATTCAAAAACATTAATAGAATTGAATACGTTGTATTCAACTTAGGTCAATTAGACCAATTAATAGAGAAATACGGTTTCAAAGAAATTACTCCAGAAAATTTATACATGAATAGTTTGATAGCACGTACCGACTTGGTAAAAGTGTTAGCAAACGGTGAATTGAAAACAAAGATCAATTTCAAAGTGAACGCAGCTAGCAAGAAAGCACAAGAAGCTATTGTTGCAGCGGGCGGAACCATTGAAATTATCTAATATTTCTGTATATTCGAGACGTGCAAATGGGCGTCTTTTTAATTTGAAAAGTGCTTTTTGGACAATAACTAAACACTGATGAAAAAATTACTTGATACTTTTAAAAATATCTGGGCTATCACTGACTTAAGAGGTAAAATTCTTGTCACTTTAGCTTTAGTATTAACCTACCGTATAGGTGCGCAAATTACTTTGCCAGGTATAAATCCTTTGGCTATTGAGGCGGCTCAAAAATCAGGTAAAAGCAATGGCTTATTGGGTATTTTTGATATGTTTGCCGGTGGTGCATTTTCGCAAGCATCTGTTTTAGCACTGGGTATCATGCCTTATATTTCTGCTTCTATCTTTATGCAATTAATGACCATCTTGGTTCCTCAATTACAAAAAGTTCAAAAAGAAGGGGAAAGTGGTCGTAATAAAATTAATCAATGGACGCGTTATTTGACAGTGATCGTAACTGCTTTTCAAGCGGGCGCTTACGTTGCTTATTTAAATAGTCCAGGATATGCAGATGCACTTATCCCTGCCTTCAAGCCCTACTTCTGGTTATCAACTGTTATTACTTTAACTGCTGGTACATTATTTGTAATGTGGTTAGGTGAAAAAATTCAAGATAAAGGTTTAGGAAATGGTACTTCTATTATTATCATGGTGGGTATCTTAGGTCGTTTACCACAATCACTTATTTTAGAATTCAGTTCTAAAAGCCAAAAAGGCGGTGGTGGTTTATTAATATTTTTAATTGAGATTGCTATTTTAGTAACTGTTATTATGGGACTTATCTTGCTTGTACAAGGTGTTCGTAAAATACCTGTTACTTATGCAAAGCAAATTATCGGTGGTTCTCAAGTGGGTGGAGCACGTCAGTTTTTACCTGTAAAAGTTAACAGTGCAGGTGTAATGCCTATCATTTTTGCGCAAGCTATTATGTTCTTACCTACCTTGGTTTCATTTACCAATATCGATTCTGCGCAGGGCATTGTTAGAATATTTAACGACCATAGTAATGTATGGTATATGTTAATCTATTCTATTATGGTTATTGGATTTACCTTCTTATATACTGCGTTAATCTTTAATCCAAAACAAATCTCTGAAGACCTTAAACGTAATAATGGTTTTGTGCCAGGTGTTAAACCAGGTCAACCTACTACCGATTATATAGGAGCCGTGATGGATAAAATTACTTTACCTGGTGCCATCTTATTAGCACTAGTAGGTATCTTACCTGGCTTTGCACAAAAATTAGGTGTCACACAAGGTTTTAGTACTTTCTTTGGAGGAACATCCTTATTAATTATGGTAGGTGTTGTCTTAGATACATTACAACAAATAGAAACTCATTTATTAATGCGTCAATACGACGGATTAATGAATACCGGTCGTATTCAAGGAAGACAGCCTATTACGAACTCACCTATATAGTTTAAAAGCTACTAGTTAAAATATTTATATTTACGAACCTGTCTTTTAAACGACAGGTTTGTTTTTTTATAAGATAAAAGGAATTATGGTTTATACAAAAACTGAAGAACAAGTTATATTAATGAAGGAGGCTGCCTTATTGGTAAGCAAGACCTTGTCACAAGTGGCTACTCAATTAAAACCGGGTATGACAACTTTAGACATAGACCAGTTCTGTATGCAATATGTGAAGGACCATAACGCTACTTTATCATTTTATAATTACCATGGGTATCCGCATCATATTTGTGCTTCTGTCAATGATGTGGTGGTGCATGGTTTTCCCAACAAAATACCTTTAAAAGAAGGAGATATTGTTTCCATCGATTTAGGGGTGGTATTAAATGGCTGGCATGGAGACCACGCCTATACTTTTATTTTAGGAGAAGTTGCCCCTGAATTATTACAATTAGTGAAAGTGACCAAGGAGTCTTTATACAAAGGCATTGAAAAAGCCATTGCGAATAATAGAGTAGGAGATATTGGTTTTGCGATTCAAGAGCATACCGAAAAATTGCATGGCTATGGGGTGGTTAGAGAATTAGTGGGACATGGACTAGGCAAGAGTTTGCACGAAGACCCTCAAGTGCCTAATTATGGTAAAAGAGGAACGGGGCTTAAAATGAAAGAAAACTTAGTGCTCGCTATTGAGCCAATGATTAATTTAGGTACGCATAAAGTATTTACAGAAGAAGATGGTTGGACAGTGAAAACACAGGATGGAAAAGTATCTGTTCATTTTGAGCACGATGTTTGTGTGAAGAATAAAGAAGCGCTTATCTTATCTGACTTTTCTATTATTGAAGCTGCTGAAAAAGCGAATAGTCATTTAAATTCATCTTATTATTAAGTAATGAAAAAAATAGTTGTCATTGGGGGTGGGGCAGCTGGATTTTTTTCTGCCATTCAAATTGCCGAGTTGCATCCCGATTGGGATATTTCTATTCTAGAAAAATCAACTAAAATTTTATCGAAGGTGAAAGTAAGTGGGGGTGGCCGTTGCAATGTGACGCATGCCTGCCCTGATATAGAGATACTATTAAAAAAATATCCTCGTGGTGCTCGTTTTTTAAAAAAAGCCTTTTATCAATTTGCCACTAAAAATACCATTTCTTGGTTTGCTCAAAATGGGGTGACACTGCATACCGAAAAAGACGGTAGAATGTTCCCCACTACCAATAATTCTGAGACCATTATAGAATGCTTACTTAATAAAGTAAAGCAATATAATATTCAAGTTTTATTGAACCATGAAGTAGTTAACATAGTGAAAGAAAGGAAGAGTGTTCATGATGGTGCTAATGCTAATAGTAATCCCAATAGTAATCCCAATACTAATACTAATGAAACATTTATTATTACACTTACTAATAACACATTAATAAATGCCGATGCTATTTGTGTGGCAACAGGAGGCATGTTAAAAGCCAATCGTTATGATTGGTTAACGCGTTTAGGCCATACTATTGTAGAGCCTGTTCCTTCTTTATTTACTTTTAATACCAGCGACAAAACAATTACCCATTTAATGGGTGTGGCCGTGGATAATGCAAGTATTCAGTGGGCGGGCAATAAACATATAGAGCAAGGCCCTTTATTAATAACACATTGGGGAATGAGTGGCCCTGCTGCAATTAAATTATCGGCATGGTGTGCAAGAGAAATGGCTGCGGTTAATTACGAAGGAAATATTGTTATTAATTGGGTACCCACTTATACTGAACAAAGTTTAAGAATGGAATGGATTAATATTAGATTAGAATTGGGTAAAAGAGAAATGGGTTCGAAAAATCCATTTAGTTTACCTAATAGGTTATGGCATTATTTTTTACAAGTAGCAGAAATAAATACTTCCCTTAAATGGGCCGATTTAAAATCGACACAACAACAAATATTAATTCAACAACTAGTGAGAACTACTTTACCCATTAAAGGAAAAACAACTTTTAAAGAAGAGTTTGTTACTTGTGGTGGGGTTGAATTAACTGAAATTGAATCAAGTACTATGGAAAGTAAACTAATACCAGGTCTACATTTTGCTGGTGAGATGATGGATGTAGACGGCATTACGGGTGGTTTTAATTTCCAACATGCTTGGACTTCTGGCTGGATAGCAGCCCAGCATATGGGGCAGATGCACTAAGACATTTTATCTATTTTATAGTTTCCCGTTCTTTTTTCATTTATCTAGATCAATACTATTGAATATCAATAGCTTAGAACTATTAAAATCTGTATTTTTTAGCCCATTTTAAGTCTATTTTATGGGTTTTTTCCTACCTTTGCCGTCCGGTTCAAAAACACCGGATTTTATATGAGATTATTTATTAAAAACCTAAACGCAGACGCACAGGAATTCGACGGCGCTACAGCTGTTGAAGCAACTGCGACACCAAAAGCACCTGAACAAATTATTACAGCCCATGACGATTTTGACTGGAGCGTTGACAAACGTAACGTAAGTCATTATGCAGAAGCTGAAAGAGTAAAGTATGATAAAGTGTATGATGGCACTTTCGTACAAATTTCTGACGGAGAAATTATGAATGGATTAGTAGTTGCTTTAACTAAAACAGATGTTGTCGTAAACATTGGTTTTAAAAGTGATGGCTTAGTTTCATTAAATGAATTCCGTGACACCAATGGTGTGAAGACTGGAGATACAGTTGAAGTAATGGTAGTAGAAAAAGAAGACCGTGATGGTAATCTTCACTTAAGCCGTAAGTCTGCTCGTATTTACCGCGCTTGGGAAAGAATTATGGAAGTACATAAGACTGGTGAAGTTGTTACCGGTTTAGTGACTAGCAAAACAAAAGGTGGTTTAATCGTTGATGTATTTGGTATGGAAACTTTCTTACCAGGTTCTCAAATTGATGTGAAGCCCGTTACAGATTATGATCAATTCGTAGGAAAAACAATGGAATTTAAAGTAGTGAAGATTAACGAAACTATTAAGAATGCCGTTGTATCACATAAAGCCTTAATTGAAAGCGATATCGAAGCACAGCGTGCAGAGATCATGAGCAAATTAGAGAAAGGTCAAGTATTAGAAGGTGTGGTGAAAAACATCACTGACTTCGGAGCCTTCATGGACTTAGGTGGATTAGATGGTTTATTATATATCACCGACATCTCTTGGGGTAGAATCTCTCACCCAAGTGAGGTGGTTAAATTAGACCAAAAAATTCAAGTGGTAGTATTAGACTTTGATGATGACAAAAAACGTATCAGCTTAGGTTTAAAACAATTAACGCCACACCCTTGGGATGTATTACCACAAGTATTATTAGAAGGTAGTGTTATAAAAGGTAAAGTAGTGAATATTGAAGACTACGGTGCTTTCTTAGAAATTCAACCAGGTGTTGAAGGTCTTGTACACGTATCTGAAATTACTTGGGCTAACACGCCTATCAATGCAAAAGAATTCTTCAAATTAGGAGATGAGCATGAAGCGAAAGTAGTCACTTTAGATAAAGATGCACGTAAGATGAGTTTGAGTATTAAACAAATGTCTCAAGATCCTTGGAGCACTATCGATAATAAATTCCCAGAACAAAGCAAACACAAAGGGCTTGTAAAAAATATCACTCCTTATGGTGTGTTTATTGAATTAGAATCAGGCATTGGTGGAATGATTCATATCAGCGATTTAAGTTGGTTGAAGCGTTTCAATCACCCTTCTGAGTATGTGAAAGTAGGAGAGTCAATCGATATCAAAATTTTGAACATCGACAAAGAAAATAGAAAACTTCAATTAGGACATAAGCAACTAGAAGAAGATCCTTGGAATGCATTAGAGCAAACTTTTGCAATAGGATCTATTCATGATGGTACCATCAGCCGTAAGGATGAAAAAGGGGCGATTGTACAATTGCCACATGGCCTAGAAGGTTTTGCACCTAATCGTCACTTAGCGAAAGAAGATGGTAAACAAGTTCAAGCGGAAGAAACAGCGAAGTTCATGGTGATTGAATTTGATCGCAATGAAAAGCGTATTGTGGTTTCTCATGCAAGAATTTGGGAACAAGCTATCACTGAAGAGAAAGAAGTAGCCAAGAAAGAAGCAAAAGTGGAAACGGAGAAGACTAAAAAAGCAGTGAAAGCAGTTCAGGCTAAAGTGGAGAAATCTACTTTGGGTGACCTAGGTGCTTTGGCTGAAATTAGAGCTAAAATGGATGACGATGAAGCAGCTGGAAAAGACGCTTAATCTAGTCTAAGTAACTGATATAGCCCCGTTTAGCGATGCTATGCGGGGCTTTTTTTATAATAATCTTAACGCCACAGCCCCCAATTTGGACGATTTTAGTCATAAATTGAGGATTATTAGTTAATTTTGCAACCCTGTATGAATAGAATATTTATCGCTTTTTGTCTTGTTTTGGCATTGTCATCTTGTACTTCAAAATTCCAAAAAATTTTAAAGAATAAGGATACCGATTACAAGGTAAAAATAGCCGAGAGTTATTTTTTACAAAAAAAATATTCTAACGCACAGCAGCTCTTTGAATCAGTAATGCCTTTTGTGAAAGGAACACCTCGTTATGAAGAATTATATTTAAAATTTGCCAACTCATATTACTTTGATAAGGATTATGAGAATGCGGAAAATTTATTTAAAACTTTTGTCGAGTATTTTCCCAATAGTCCAAGAACGGAAGAAGTGGATTATTTAAGAGCTTATACTTATTTTAAGCGTTCACCTAAAGCAGAGTTAGACCAAACTACTACGAATAGAACCATTCAATTAATGCAACAATTTATTGATGGCCATCCTACTAGTACAAGAGTAAAAGACGCCACTGAAGTTATTGATGCCTCAAGAGCGAAGCTAGAATTGAAAGATTTTAAAACTGCCACTTTGTATTCAGACCTTGCACTATACAGAGCCGCAGCAATTTCTTATGGCTTATTATCGGATGGTTATCCTGATTCAAAAAATGCAGATAAGTATAAACTACTTACTTTAAAAGCTTATTATCAATTTGCTGAAAATAGTTTTGTAGATAAGCAAAAAGAAAGATTCGATAAAGTGGTACTAGAGTACAATGATTTTGTAGACCGTTACAGCGACAGTCCATTACTGGGGGAAGCAAAAAAAATAAAGAAACAAACAGATAATTTTTTAAATTTAATAAAATGAGTAAACTAAGAAGAAATATGGGTGCCAACACCCCTTCTGTTGTAGAAACAAAAAGTTTAAAAGCTTTAAAAGCGAAGACGGGTAATTTGTATGAGTCTATCTCTATTATCTCTAAGAGAGCTAATCAAATTAGTATTTCTGTAAGAGAAGAATTGCACAGTAAATTAGAAGAGTTTGCTAGTCATACCGATAGCTTGGAAGAGATTCATGAGAACAAGGAACAAATCGAAATTTCTAAGGCTTACGAGCGTATGCCTAATCCTGCAATTTTAGCTACTGCTGAATTCATCGATGACAAAATATATTATCGTAAAAACGAAGAAAGCGACTTATTCCGCTAGTATTTGCTTTTACAAAATTAAAAACGTCCCGGAACTATTGAGGTATCGGGACGTTTTTGTATTTTAGGGTTAAATAGGTAGGCTATGTTTAAAAATATATTATTCACTATTTCTATTTGTATTGTTTTTGCTTCATCACTGCATGCGCAAGAACTAGCCGCCACTATTACTATACAATCTAGTAAAGTAGACAATCAAGTAGACACTAAAATATTCCCTCAATTACAAACTCAATTAAAAGATTTCATCAATCAACGTAAATGGGCTAACGACGCTTTTTCAAACGAAGAAAAAATTGATTGTAGCTTTTATATTACGATTGAATCTGTGGTCTCTCCAGGCGTATACGATGCCAAATTAAGTATTGTTTCCAATAGGCCTGTTTTCAATGCTAGTTATAGTAGCTCTGTTTTAAATATGCAGGATGCTAAGTTTACTTTTAAATATCAGCTTTCTCAGCCTATTGAATTTAATGAAAATAGAATTCAAGGTGCCGACCCCTTGGAGTCTAACTTAACTGCCACCCTTGCCTATTATATTTATATTATTTTAGGTCTTGATTATGATTCTTTTGCACCAAAGGCCGGTATGCCTTATTTTAATAAAGCACTCAATATAGTATTCAATGCTCCAGAGGGTAGTGGTATTAGTGGTTGGAAAAGCTATGATGGTCAAAGAAATAGATATATTCTAATAGATAACTTAACCAAGTCTGGTAATGATAAAGTGCATGATGTTATTTATAGTTATTACAGAGACGGGTTAGATCAAATGACAGATAAGCCAGAACTGGCCAAGAGTAACATCTTAAATGCTTTGATTAACTTAGAACAAATGAACGAAGGCGCTGTGAGTGGTATGCTAATTCCCCTGTTCATGCAGGCTAAATTTTCTGAAATCATAGGTATTTTTAATAAATCAGATAAAGCGACTCGAAAACAATTACTCACTACTTTATCTTCCTTAGATATCGCCAATATTAACAAGTATAAAGAAAAGCTAGAATGAAAAAATGGGTAATACTTTCTTGCATTTTATGGGGCTGTCAAACGAAGGCTGCTAAGGATAAGCGCGTTGATAGTAGAACCATGCAAACAGTAGTTTGGCAGTTAATGCAGGCCGATGAGTATTATACCAGGGTTTCTGTGGTAGATAGTACTTGGAAAGCAGATAAAAAAAATATCGAATTTTACCAACAAATCTTTGATTTAAATAAGGTGGACAGAGTCGAATTTTATAATACTATCGACTACTTACAAAAACACCCCATCGAATTCAAAGAATTAATGGATTCGGTCAATGAGCTTTCGAAAAGAGAAAAAAAATAGGAGAATAAAAGACACTTTAAACTAGAATTCGGCAAAGAATTTTTACTTTTAGGTTGTTAAAAATTAAAACAAAAAAATACAATACATCATGAGCAATTTAATGGGTAAACCAGCACCAGCTTTTACACTTTTTGATACAGAGAAAAAAGCGGTAAACTTAGCAGATCATAAAGGTAAAAATGTAGTCGTCTTATTCTTCCCTTTAGCTTTCACAGGCGTTTGTACTGCAGAATTGTGCAGCATCAGAGATAATATTGGAACCTACAACGCTGCTAACGCAGTAGTATTAGGTATTTCTGTAGACTCTTTATTTACTTTAGGTAAATTCAAAGAAGAGCAAAAATTAAATTTCTCTTTATTAAGTGATTTTAATAAAACAGCTATTGCTGATTACGGTGTTAAATACGATGTATTCCCTGCATTTGAAATGCAAGGAGTAAGTAAGCGTGCAGCATTTGTAGTAGACAAAGACGGGGTTATTCAATATGAAGAAATTTGCGCTACACCAGGCGACTTGCCAAATTTTGAAGCCATTCAAACCACTTTGAATAAATTGAACTGAAAATTGTCATCATGTTAGGGCTTTATAAAATATAAGCCCAAACAACTATGACCTCTAATGATTTTTAAAAAGGGTCCTGATACATCGGGACCCTTTTTCTTTAGGTTCATTTTTATAGAATATAAAATTAATACTTTCGTAATTTTATTGAAGCTTAATCTACCTATCACAAACTTCTACAATCAAAAACTTTAGGTAGTGTGTATTTTCCATACCCCATATAATTGGGTGGTCACTAGATTGTGATTGATAAGTCACCTGACGTATTCTTTTCTTAGCATCCCAGGCTGCCATTTGTATAGTCTCTAAAAATAATTCAGGGCTCACTAGATTGGTGCAACTTGATGTTACTAAGAAACCACCATTACGAAGCATTTGCATTCCTCTTAAATTAATTTCTTTATAACCAGTAACGGCTTTATCTATATTGTTTCTGCTCTTAGTGAAAGCAGGAGGGTCTAACATTACTACATCATATTTTCTACCTTCCTTACCCCATTTTTTTAATACATCAAATGCATTCATGGCTTCAAACTTTACGATATGCTCTAGTTTATTTAAAGCCGCATTTTTATTCGCCTGTGCTACTGCCGATTCCGAAATATCAATACCCAATACCGATTTTGCTCCATAATGGGCAGCATGTATTTCAAAAGTACCTGTATAGGTAAAGGCTCCTAACACATCGGCACCTTTTACAATTTCTTTGATAGCCCTACGATTATCTTGTTGGTCTAAAAAATAGCCTGTTTTCTGTCCTGTTTCAATATTTACATAAAATTGTAAATCATTTTCCTTAATAATTATTTCAGTAGGGAAGGGTTCCGTTAAAAAATCTTTTACTTGCGTTAGCCCTTCTAATTCTCTAACAGGAACATCATTTCTTTCATAAATTCCTTTAGGACTAAATATTTTTTGAATGGCATCCACAATGGCTGGCTTCCAAATATCAATACCTAAGGACAAGGTTTGCAAAACAAAATAGTCATTGAATTTATCAATAATTAATGCGGGTAATCCATCGGCTTCTCCAAATACTAGACGACAGTTTTCGGTATACCCCAACTGTTGTCTATAGGCCCATGCAGTTTTTATTTTTTCATAAAAAAAGGGGGCATCAATTTCCTCTCTTTTTCTAGTGAGTAATCTTATAATAATCTGAGAGTTGGGGTTGATATAGCCCCTGCCTGCTAATTGGCCATCAAAGAAGTAAACCTCTACAATATCTCCTGGTTCTATAGGGCCTGCAATTCGGTCTACCTCGTTATTGTAAATCCAGGGGTGGCCCTGGGCAATTCTGGGGTTAATTTTCTTGTTTAAATACACCTTTGTCATGGCACAAATATAGCGCCCAAATGAGTGACAACTTGTGCCTATTTTAGGTCTATTTCTGTCAATTTTGCTCTATTTGTTGATTTGGCAATATTTTTGGGAGATATTTGTAACAATATGAAAACTATGGAAGACAAAGAATTGGAAACTAAGGATCAAGCCATTGATGCTCAAAATGAGGCCGAAAACAAGGCCGAAACTGCTCCTACTGCAGAAGAAACGCCCCTAAGCGAACTAGACCAATTAAAGCTAGATTTTGCCGATCAAAAGGATAAATACCTGCGTTTAATGGCAGAATTTGAAAACTTTAGAAGAAGAACTGCTAAGGAAAGATTGGACCTCATTCAAACAGCTGGAAAAGACGTCATTGTTTCTATGTTAGAAGTGATGGACGATTGTGATAGAGCAGAAAAACAATTAAATAGTGCTGATGATATTGCTCTACAAAAAGAAGGTATTCAATTAGTGTTTAATAAAGTGAGATCTACTTTACAATCCAAAGGAGTGACTGCCATGGAAAGCTTACACAAGGATTTTAATGTTGAACTACATGAAGCTATTACAGAAATTCCTGTTACTAGTAACAAACAAAAAGGGAAAGTAGTAGATGAGATTACTAAAGGTTATTTTTTAAATGATAAAATTATCCGCTTCGCAAAAGTAGTGGTAGGAAAATAAAATTCGACTATGTCAAAAAGAGATTATTACGATATATTGGGCGTCACGAAATCTTCGTCAACGGACGAAATTAAAAAAGCGTATCGTAAAGTGGCGATGCAATTTCACCCAGATAGAAATCCGGGAGATAAAGCTGCGGAAGAAAAATTTAAAGAAGCGGCTTCTGCTTACGAAGTTTTAAGTGATGGAGATAAGAAAGCCAAGTATGATCGATTTGGACATGCAGCATTTAGTCCGGGAGCTGGCGGCGGTGGAGGATTTAGCGGTGGTGGAATGGATATGAATGATATATTTAGTCAGTTTGGAGATGTGTTTGGAGAAGATATGTTTGGTGGATTTTTTGGTGGTGGAGGAAGTCGATCAAGATCTTCAAGATCGAGAGGGCAAAGAGGAAGTAACTTAAGAATTAAGCTTAAGATGAACTTTGAAGAGATTGCCAATGGAGCTAACAAGCAAGTAAAAGTAAAAAAACATGTCTTATGTACTACTTGCGGAGGCAATGGTGCAAAAGATAAAAATAGTGTGCAAACCTGTGGTACTTGTAATGGAGCAGGTCAAGTAAAAAGAGTCACCAATACTTTTTTAGGACAAATGCAAACGGTGAATACTTGTCCTACTTGTAATGGAGAAGGTAATACAGTGACTGCTAAATGTAGTCCTTGTAAAGGGGAAGGTCGTGTATACGGAGAAGAAACTATCTCCATTGATATTCCAGGTGGTGTGCAAGATGGAATGCAGTTAAGTATGTCTGGAAAGGGTAATGCGGGCGAGCGTGGTGGAAGTTCGGGTGATTTAATTATCATGATTGAAGAAGAAGCACATGAGAGTTTACATAGAGATGGATTAAATGTTTCATTTGATTTATATATTACTATACCTGATGCGGTATTTGGAACAAGTGTAGAAGTGCCTACCATTGATGGTAGAGCAAAAATTAAAATTCCACCTGGTACGCAAAGTGGAAAAGTATTTAGGTTAAAAGGCAAGGGTTTCCCAGAAGTACAAGGATATGCAAAGGGAGACCAACTCATTAATGTAAATGTTTGGACACCACAGCATGTAAGTGCAGAGGAGAAAGCAATTTTAGAGAAGATGCAGCAAAGTCCCAACTTTCAGCCTAAGCCTACAAAGTAATTTTATTTTAATTGGTAGATATCTTTTGAGTTTCTGCCCAGTCCGTCATAGTCAAGGCCATAGCCTACTACAAATTTATTGGGTATATCAAAGCAAGTATAGTCTATTTGTACAGGAAATTGTAAAGCCTCTTTTTTATTTAATAATACAGCAATTTTTACTGAGGCAGGGCCACTTGAAAGTAGTTGAGGTAAATAGTGATGTAAGGTTTTGCCTGTATCAATAATATCTTCTAAAATAATAATATCCCTTCCACTCACATTGGCTTCAAGGCCAATGGCAGTAATAACATTGCCTGAAGAAGACATGCCTTTATAAGAGGCTAGTTTAATAAAGCAAACTTCGGCTTCAATGGTAATTTGTTTAAATAAATCGGCAGTAAATAAAAAGGAGCCATTCAAGATGGATAAAAAAATAGGTCTTTTACCCGCATAGTCTTTATTTAATTGAATAGCTAATACAGTAATCTTTTCTTGAATTTCTTTTTCACTTAAGTAGGGAACAAATTCTTTATCTAAAACTTTAATACTATTCATATTTAATTATTTTTTTTACGCTTTAAAAAACTAGGCGTATTTATACTTTTTAGGGGAGCTGCACTTATTTTAGGTGCTTCATTGGTTTGGAATAAAACAAGGGTAGAGCCTACTACTAATATTTTGTCGGTTACACCTGCATTATAAGTTTGTAAGTAATTTAATTGAATGCCTTCATTTTGGCTAATCTCATATAAGTCCTCTCCTGCAGCAACCAAATGTACCTTTTTATTTATTTCTTTTCTTTTGGGTACTAAATACAGAATCTGATCTTTAGCAACTAGGTCTGTTTCAGCTAAATCGTTATTGCTGTAAAGTTTATATAAGGCTATATTATAAGTATTGGCAATATCTAAAAATGAACTACCTGCTCTTGCGTAAATAGCCAATAGTTGATTGGCTTTGAATTTTCCTTTAGGGTATTCAAATTTTGCAGCAGTATTTTCTGTTTTGGTTATGAGGGTACTTGTATCTATTTTTGAAATACTGTCTTTAGAAAACGCTATGGGCATACTACCAATTCTATTCATGGTATTGGGTGCAGTAATTTTTATAGTAGCTGAGCTACTTATTCCTTTTACGCTAGAAAGCTGAATAGTATCTGCTACATTTATTTTTATTTGACTTAGGGTATCTTCCGTTTTTTTTACAGAATCAGTTTTACCAGCATCTATTTTAATTAAGTTGCTTTTTACAGAATCAGTTTTTACGGAATCTGCTACTATAATGGGCTTGATGGCTTTACGCGCTTCTACTTTTTTACTAGTATCTACTTTTTGAGTAGGGGTATCGTCATCATCGTAAAAAGCCAGTTCTGGAAAATTAAATTGAGATAGTTCGAAATCATTAATGACTTTAAGTAGTTTCTTAGGGTAATCCGAAGCAGTGGCATAACCTGCTTTTTTAAGTCCATAGGCCCAAGCAGAATCATCCACGGGATCCAATTCAAATAATGGTGCGTAATTAGACCTGCCTTTTAAAAAATTAGAATGATCTACAAAAGAAGCATTCGAATTGGGATAAACCCTGAAACATTCTTGTTTGGCATCATCATCCTGGTAAGTCGTTTCTCCTTTCCAATCGGTTTTACATTTAATGCCAAAATGATTTTTAAAATTCAAAGCTAAATTGCTTTCACCGCTATTAGATTCAATAATACCTTGCGCTAAAGTAATGGAGGCCGGTATGCCTGTACGCTTCATTTCGCTTACAGCAATATCTTTAAACTGGTCAATATATATTAAGGTAGCCGTTTTCTGTGCTAGGGTAGTTAAGGGGATTGTAAAAAAGAAAACTAAAGCAAGCTTGCTTATTTTCATGCTATTATTTTTTTCTGATTAAAGTTAAGCCATCTCTAATGGTTAACATCACTTGTTCAGTATTTTGATCTGAAAGGACATACTCGTTGAAGGCCTGAATAGCCTTGGCACTTTTGCCTTTTATTGAATCCTCTAACACTTCTCCATGAAACAGTACATTGTCTACAATAATTATTCCTTTATCATTCAATAGGGGTAGTACCCTATTGTAGTATTCGATATAGCTAGTTTTATCTGCATCTATAAATATTAGGTCCCATTTTTTATCTAGGGTTGGAATAATTTCTTTAGCATCACCAATATGCATATGCAATTGTTTGGATCTAGGATTAATATCAAAAGCAGCTTGCGCTTTTTTTGCGTCTTCTTCTCTTAATTCAATAGTATGTAATTCTCCATTGTCGGCTAAACCCTCGGCTAAACATAAAGCGCTAAAACCAGAAAAACTTCCAATTTCTAAAATATGGGTGGGCGACAAGACTTTACTTATAAAGCATAAGAAGCCTCCTTGGGTCCAGCTACTTTGTAAATGACCATGTTCATGGGTCGACAAAGTGTCCTCAAATAAGCTTTTTAAATAGCTTGGAGTTGCATTTGAATAAGCTTGAGTATAGTCGTTCGCCAATGGGTTTATAAAATCCATAGAACAAAGGTCTAATTTTTTTCTGTATTTGGCCTTGAAATTACCCAAAGACCTATAAAGGTGAGTAGACCATTGATAATGAGTAGCTCTTGCCCAATTCTAAAGCTCCCGAATAAGAAGGGTTGTGCATAATCCAATAATAAACATAAAATAGGGGCTAGAAAACAAGGTATAAACGACCATTTGTCCACTAGTTTTCTTTTAGTAAGTATGCCAAAAGCAAATAAACCTAATAATGGGCCATAGGTATAGGAGGCAATTTTTAAAAGTAAATCAATAATACTTTTATTATCAATCCATTTAAACACTAATACAATTATTAAAAACAAGAAAGCAAAGCCTAAATGTACTCTTTGTCTAATTTTTTTCTTTTTAGCTTCATCCCAGTCTGCATTTCTTTGCATACCTAGTAAGTCAATACAGAAACTAGAAGTTAAGGCAGTAATAGCGCCGTCGGCAGAAGGAAATAAGGCAGATATCAATGCTAAAATAAAAATAATAGAAATATAGGGTGGCATATGGTAAAGCGCAATACTTGGAAATAAGTCATCACCGGTAGCCATAATATTATTTTGTGTAGCATATAAATTTAATAAGCCCCCTAAGAATAAAAACAAACTAATTACAATCAACATAGTGAAGCCAATGGTCACCATATTTTTTTGCGCATCTTTCAAAGTTTTTACTGAAATATTTTTCTGCATCATTTCTTGGTCTAAGCCTGTCATGGTAAGCGTAATAAAGGCGCCTCCTATAATTTGTTTTAAGAAAAAGGTTTTACTATTGACATCAGCGTTAAAAACAGTCGCAATACCTTTGGTCTGCATAGCCTGCAATGCATCTGTTACCGATAAATGTAAATTGCTTAAAATATAAACACTACAAATAATTAAACCCATTAACATACCCGATGTTTGTAGGGTGTCTGTCCAAACAATGGTTTTTACACCCCCTTCATAAGTGTATAATAAAATCATAATTAAAATAACAAGGGTAGTGGCCCAAAAAGGCACACCCAAACTATCTAAGATAAATACTTGTAAAATTTTTACCACTAAATACAGTCTGGCAGTGGCGCCTAGGGTTCTAGATAAAACAAAAAAGGAGGCTCCGGTTTTATAGGCATTAAAACCTAATCTTTGCTCAAGGTAATGATAAATAGAAGTAAGATTCAGTTTATAATAAATGGGTAATAAAACATAGGCGATAGTAAGGTATCCGATTAAATAACCAAGGGTAATTTGTAAATAATGGAAGGCGTCTTTACCAACAGCGCCTGGAACGCTTACAAAGGTAACACCGCTTAAAGAAGTGCCAATCATACCAAAGGCCACTAGCATCCAATTGCTATTTTTATTACCTATAAAAAAGGACATATTGTTACTATTCTTTCCAGCAATTTTCGCTACCCCTAACAAGATACCAAAGTAGATGATGATAAAAATAAAAAGTAAACTAGCGCTCATAGACAGGGTTTGAGTGGGCAAAGTAATAAGAATCCTTGAAATAATTAACTAAATTGCATCTATATTCAAGTTAAAAAATAGTTTTTATGAAAATCAAGTCCCTTACTGTTTTCTGCGGTTCAAAATCTGGGAAAAACATTGGTTTTTTGACAGCCGCAACTGCATTAGGCAATCTCTTAGCTCAAGAAAATATTGAATTAGTGTATGGGGGAGGGAATAAAGGTTTAATGGGGGCAGTTGCCAATGGATGTCTTGACCAAGGTGGAAAAGTAATTGGTATTATGCCCAAATTATTATTAGAATGGGAGGCGCAGCATACTGGACTAACTGAATTGATTATTACAGAGAATATGCATGATCGTAAAAAAATACTCTATGAAAAAGGAGATGCAGGTTTAGTGCTTCCTGGTGGAATGGGAACCTTAGATGAATTATTTGAAATGCTTACTTGGAACAATTTAAAAATACATAGTATGAAAGTATTCATACTCAATATTGATGGGTATTATGATTTCCTTATTCATCTTTTAGATAAAATGGATACAGAGGGCTTTATGTATGACAATTGGAAAGAAAGAATAATTGTTTGTACCTCTGTGGAGGCGCTTAAGATTCATCTTTCTTAAGTTTCTACTAGCTTAGTTCACTATTTTTTAATCTGCTTTTTTCTTTTTCCTAAAAATAGGAAAACCTGCGCCTGCTCTAATGATGGGTTGTGTTCTCGCTTGACCAATTCTATAGGGAGATTGTTCTGCGTTTAATAAGTCTATCATTACAGAAAAATAAGACATGCCATCTGCATTATGTTTGCCATAACCAATACCACCTAATAAACTAGTGGCACCATAGCTTGTACTAGCCTTTACACCATTGCTATAATTATTGGCAGAAGTCCAGGTTCTATTGTATTCTGGTTGTATTTGAATAAAGAATTGTTCAACAGGCCAGACCCTTGCAAATACTCCTGCACCTAATTGAAAGTTTTTAATTTTTTCATTAGAACCAAGTGATATACTAAAAGAAGAATAATAAATATTAGCAATAATACCAGCGTCAATGTATTTATTATAGCTTTTTAGTAATTCAGGATTAAGACCTAATTGAAAAGAGTTACTTCCTCCACCTAGTAATAAACCCCCACCAAATAAAATGGGTTTTTCTTCTTCCAATACTTTTTGTGTTTGGATAATGTTTTGAGCTTGGGCTAAATGGCTAGTAAAAGCAAAACTTAGTATAAAAAGGGAAACAAGTAGTTTAAAAGATTTTTTCATAAGGAGAATAGCCCTCTTATTTTTTTACATCAAAAATTTTACCAGCATTTAAAATATTATTAGGATCAAATAATCTCTTAATACCTTTCATTAATTCCATCGTTACATTGTCAAACATAATGGGCATAAAAGATTTTTGGATAATACCAATGCCATGTTCTCCACTAATCGTACCTCCAAGAGATTTTATCAATTCGAAAATTTTGGCAAGGATGGTTTGTATCTCTTCATTTTCATAACTCTTTTTGTACTTAGGATGGTTAATTCTAATATGCAAGTTTCCATCTCCTGCATGACCATAAGAAACAACTTTGAATCCATTTTCAAGGGCCAATGCTCTGACACCTTTTATTAATTTGGGTAATTCAGCTCTGGGTACCACCGTATCTTCTTCAATGGTATAACCTGCTGCTACAGAAGCTTCACTTGCCTTTCTGCGTATTTTCCAAAGTTCATTTTTTTGTTGGGCATCATCTGCAAAATATAATTCACCCACTTCGAAATTTGACAATACTGCTGCAATGGCTTCCATGTCTTTCATCAATACATCTATATCATTACCATCTACTTCAATAATTAAATGCGCTTCTAAGCCTTCCGTAATAGGAATGGCTGTGCTTTCACATAATTTACTAGCTAATTTAATAGATTCAATTTCCATAAGCTCCATGGCACTTGGCGTAATACCTGCTCTAAATATGGCACTCACTGCTTCGCTTGCTTTTTCTACACTATTAAAAGGGGCAAGCATTAATAAATCAAATTTTGGATGTGGAATTAATCTTAAAACAATTTTAGTAACAATACCCAAGGTACCCTCACTACCTACTATTAACTGCGTTAAGTTATAGCCTGTTGCATTTTTCAACACATTGGAACCTGTCCATATAATTTCCCCAGTAGGTAAAACTATTTCTAAGTTTAAAACATAGTCCTTCACAACACCATATTTCACCGCCTTAGGCCCTCCAGAATTTTCAGAAATATTACCACCAATAAAACAGCTTCCTTTACTGGCAGGGTCGGGAGGATAGAATAAACCTTTTTCTTTGACTGTATTTTGTAAAACTTCAGTGATGACTCCAGGCTCGGTGGTGACTTGTAAATTTCTTTCATCAATTTCTAAAATGGAATTAAAACGTTCCATAGCAATAACCAAACCACCTAAATGAGGTAGGGCGCCACCTGTAAGTCCAGTGCCAGCTCCTCTGGGCGTTACTGGAATTAAATGTTGATTACAAAGTATTAATAGTTTTGAAATTTCTTCAGCAGTTCTTGGCTTTACTACCACTTGTGGTGCGTAATGTAATTTTTCTGTTTCATCACTGCCGTATTTAGCAAAGCTTTCTTCGTCTGTAAAAAAGTAAGTAGCCCCTACAATAGACTTTATTTCTTCTAATAGGGAAAGGGTAATATTATTCATACCAGTAAAATAATTTTTAAATGGGGTATTTAAAAAAGTCCATAAAGCATACCATCCACTTTGCTTATAATTTCGCCTAAATCTTCTTCCGATTCACCGAATTTATTTTTATCGCAGTCAATAATTAAAATAGGACCTTCTTTATAGCCATCCACCCATTTATTGTAGTACTCGTTCAATTTTTTTAAATAATCTAAACGAATGTTTTCTTCATATTCTCTACCTCTTTTTTGAATTTGAGAAACCAAGGTAGGTACAGAGGCTTTTAAGTAAATGAGTAGGTCTGGAGGTTGTACCATTGTTTTAATGGTGCTAAAAAATCCAAAATAGTTATCGAAATCCCTTTTACTCATTAGTCCCATCTCATGTAAGTTGGGTGCAAAAATATTTGCATCTTCATAAATGGTTCTATCTTGAATAATGGTTTCAGTTCCTCTTTGAATTTCTAAAATTTGGTTCAAGCGACCATGTAAAAAATAAATTTGAAGATTAAAACTCCAACGCGTCATGTCGTCATAAAAATCCATCAAATAAGGGTTGTGGTCTACGTCCTCAAATTGAGGTATCCAACGATAATGCTTGCTTAACATTTCAGTTAAGGTAGTTTTACCTGCTCCAATGTTTCCTGCAACTGCAACGTGTTTTGGTTTTTTAGCTTTTGCCATGGTCGTGAAAATACAAAATAGTTTAGTACTATCTAATCTTTGTTGATAATTAATTTGTCTTGTTTAATAATCCATCCCAACGGCCTTTCTTACAATGGACAAGGTATCAGTGGCGCTTGCTCTGGCTTTATCTGCCCCTTGTCTAATGATCTTTATAAGTAAGTCTTTATTATTTTGTAAATCAAGCGCCTGATTACGAATAGGTTGAATAAACCTAACCATATCCTCGGCCAATTGCTTTTTCATATCTCCGTATCTTATAATACAATTCCCCTCACTGCTATTATTGAAATCGTCTTCAAATTTTTTCACTGTATCGCTACTGCTCACTAATTTCATTAAGGTAAATAGGTTCTCAATATAATCTGGCTTCACTGAATTCGGAGTAAGGGGCCCTTGATCGGTTTTGGCTTTTTTAATTTTATTTCGAATGGCCTCGTCTTCGTCTGCTAAAAACAAAGTAGTGTTCTGATTTTCGCTTTTACTCATTTTGCCATTGCCATCAAGGCCTAATATTTTTACTAGTTCGCTATTGTAATTAAAGGCATAAGGTAAAGGAAAGGTTTCGCCGTATCTGTAATTAAAACGCTCTGCAAAATTACGGGCCATTTCTAAGTTTTGCTCTTGGTCTTTGCCCACAGGCACTTTCACCGCACGGTGTATTAATATATCAGCTGCTTGTAGTACAGGGTAGGTAAGTAGTCCTGCATTTACATTTTCGGGTTGGATGCGCACTTTGTCTTTAAAAGAAGTGGTCTTTTCTAATTCACCTTTATACGCCAACATATTTAAATACAAATACAATTCAGCAATTTCTGGAACATCGCTTTGTACATACAAAGACACTTTCTCTGGGTCTAATCCACAAGCAATATTTTCAGCCACTACCCTGAGTACACTTTCTTTCAAAGTTTTGGTATCGGGATGGGTGGTTAAGCTATGCCAGTTGGCTACGAAAAAATAACAGTTGTATTCGTCTTGCATACGAACATAATTACGCATAGCGCCAAAATAATTGCCTAGGTGCAAGAAGCCTGTAGGCCTAATTCCGCTTAATACAATTTCCTTTTTCATAGAACTGCGAAGATAATGAATCAGGAACCCATTTTTTGCCATCTTTTTGGGATATTTGTACATAATTTAAAAATATTTAGTTTGTCAACAGCTTCTCTTTTATCTAATCCCATTGAATACCTAAAAGGGGTGGGCCCTCTGAGGGCTGATATGCTTAAAAAAGAGCTGAGTTTATTCACTTTCAACGACCTACTGCATCATTTTCCGTTTAGGCATATCGATAAAACCAAGGTGAATACCATTGCCTCCATTACGCCCGACATGGATTTTATACAAATAAAAGGGGTCTTACAAGGCATTGATATTATTGGTGTAAAAAGGGCGAAACGCTTGGTGACTCAATTAAAGGATGAAACGGGCAGTATTGAACTGGCCTGGTTTCAAGGAATAACTTGGGTGCAAAAAAATATTGTAGAGGGCCAGGCTTACTTAGTATTTGGAAGGGTTAGTTTTTTTAATGGGAAGGCACAAATGGTGCATCCTGAAATTGAACCTTATGTGGCAAGTACCATGGCGCAAAAATCTTTATTAGAGCCCGTGTATTCTAGTACGGAGAAATTAAAAGCGCGTGGACTCAATGCCAAACAAATTGGCAAACTCACACAAACCTTGTTTCAACAAATAAGTGAAAGAGACGTACCCGAAAATTTACCCAAACATTTATTAGCAAATAGAATGGGCAGGTGGGAAGCATACAGACAAATACATTTCCCCCATTCGCAAGCACATTATAAAGAAGCGGTAGACCGATTAATTTTTGAAGAATTATTTATAGCACAAGTAAGATTGAATTTAATAAAAATAGATAGACATAAAAATAGCAAGGGACAATTATTTGAAAAAGTAGGCAACTATTTTAATACTTTTTATAATAAATATTTGCCTTTTGAATTAACGGGTGCACAAAAAAGAGTCATCAAAGAAATTAGACAAGATGTAGGCAAAGGTTATCAAATGAACAGACTCCTGCAAGGTGATGTAGGAAGTGGAAAAACCATGATTGCGTTACTTGCTATGTTAATTGCTGCTGATAACGGTTTTCAAAGTTGTTTAATGGCACCTACCGAAATTTTAGCCAGCCAGCACTATGAAAGTTTATCGGAATTATTAAAAGATATGCCCATTGAAATTGCTTTATTAAAGGGTAGCACAAAAATTGGAGAGCGTAGAAGAATATTAAAAGGATTATTAGAAGACGATATACATTTTGTAGTGGGTACACATGCTATTATTGAAGATATAGTACAGTTTAAGAATTTAGGCTTAGCAGTCATTGATGAGCAGCACCGTTTTGGCGTGGCGCAAAGAGCGAGGCTTTGGAAAAAATCAACTATTCCTCCGCATGTATTAGTCATGACGGCAACACCTATTCCAAGAACATTAGCCATGACAGCCTTTGGCGATTTAGATTACAGTGTAATGGATGAACTACCACCTGGCAGACAACCCATTAAAACAGTACACCGTTATGAAACTTCAAGAGCCAGTGTCATGGATTTTGTTAAAACAGAAATTATAAAAGGAAGACAGGCTTATTATGTATACCCCTTAATTGAAGAAAGTGAAAAATTAAGTTTTGAAGATTTGATGCAGGGTTATGAACAAGTGAAAAGTTTTTTCCCAGAACCTACTTATAAAATTAGCATGGTGCACGGAAGACAAAGCAGTGTAGAAAAGCAAACCAATATGCACCGCTTTAAAACGGGTGATACACAAATATTAGTGGGCACCACTGTTATTGAAGTAGGGGTGAATGTGCCCAATGCAAGTGTGATGGTGATAGAAAGTGCGGAAAAATTTGGCTTATCGCAATTGCATCAATTAAGAGGAAGGGTGGGAAGAGGAAAAGAACAGAGTTATTGTATTTTATTAAGTAGTGTGAAGGCGGGAAGAGAGGCGAAGGAAAGATTAAAAATAATGTGTGCTACCAACGATGGTTTTGTAATTGCTGAAAAAGATTTAGAATTGAGAGGCCCTGGAGATATTGATGGTACAAGACAAAGTGGTGCTTTGAATTTTAAATTGGCCAATATTATAAACGATAAAGTAGCCTTAGAAGAAGCAAGAATAGCTGCTTTCGAGCTATGTGAAAAGGATCCTACCCTTCAACTGCCTGAAAATGCAATGGTTAGGAGTTTTTTAATAAGTCAAAAAAGCAAAATTGGCTGGGGTAAGATCGCCTAAAGGATTCATTTTTTAATTAACTTGCCCTTATTAATTAATAAAGTTTTTATTATGAAATATACAGCCTTAGACTCCCAAATATTTATTCAAAATAGAAAGCGTTTTGTTTCCAAAATGCAAAAAAATAGTATTGCCATTTTTGTAAGTAACGACGAATATCCCTTAAATGGAGATGCCTTACATGACTTTAAACAAAATACAGAATTGTATTGGTTATCGGGTATTGAGCAAGAGGGTTCCATGGTTATTTTATTTCCCGACAACCCCGATCCAAAATTTAGAGAAGTACTAGTGCTAGTAAGACCACAGGAGTTAAAAGAAATTTGGGATGGCAAAAGATTAAGAGCCAATGAAGCCACCTCTATTTCTGGAATGAAAACAATTGTATGGGTAGATGTATTAGATGGTATGTTGCAACAGTGGATACATTTAGCCAACGCCATTTATTTAGACTCTAATGAAAACGATAGAAAGAATAATTTATTAAGAACCAGTGAATACCGTTTTATAGATGAAATGAAAGCAAGGTATCCACTGCATAATTTTTGCAGAGCTGCTACTATTATGAAAGAATTGCGTGCAGTGAAAACTAAAGAAGAAGTGCAAGTCATTCAAAAAGCCATTGATATTACTGAAGTGGCTTTTAGAAGGTTATTACAATTCATTCAGCCAGGTGTGAAGGAATATGAAATTGAAGCAGAGATATATCATTCTTTTTTATCTCAACGCGCTACAGGAGTAGCTTACCACAGCATAATAGCGAGTGGTGATAATGCAAGAACCTTACATTATATAAGTAATAACAATGTATGTAAGGACGGAGAATTAATACTGATGGATTTTGGTGCGGAGTACGGTGGCTACTGCGCCGACTTAACGAGAACCGTTCCTGTCAATGGCAAATTTACTAAAAGACAAAAACAAGTATACAATGCTTGTTTGCATTTGCATGATTATGCGAAGTCTATTTTAAAGCCTGGTATTAGCATTGTAAATTATACCGATAAAGTAGGAGAGGAAGCGACTAAGCAATTTTTTAAAATTGGTTTAATAAGTAAGTCGGATGTAAAAAATGAAGATGCAGATAACAGGGCCTATAGAAAATATTTATACCATGGCATATCACATCATTTAGGAATAGATGTGCATGACCTAGGTACTAGAACTGCTCCTATTACTGCAGGCATGGTATTTACGGTAGAGCCAGGTATTTATATCAAGGAAGAAAAAATGGGTGTGCGTATTGAAAATAATATTTGGATTACCAAAACAGGTCATCAGGATTTAATGAAAAATATACCTATTAAAGCAGAAGAAATAGAAGCCTTGATGCGAAGAGTAAAAAGTGGTAAAAAATAAAAACGAAGATGAAAAAACATATTCCTAATTTAATTACACTGCTTAATTTGTTTTTTGGCTGCCTAGCCATTCTGGTCACTTTTCAATCGGGCACCATGGCCACCATGGATGAAACAGGAGCAATGGTCATTGAAATTCCAGAACAAATTTATTATGCAAGTATGTTTATAGGACTAGCAGCTGTAGTTGACTTTTTTGATGGTTTTGTAGCTCGTTTATTAAAAGTAAATTCTGAACTAGGTAAACAACTTGATTCACTTGCAGATATAGTAAGTTTTGGAGTAGCTCCTTCCTTTATTGTTTTTCAATTTTTAAGACTATCCCTTGCAACCGATATCAATGCCTTATCGCACACAAATATAATGATGGTGCCTGCCTTTATTATTGCTTTAGCAGGAGCCTACCGTTTAGCTAAATTTAATATCGATCCAGACCAAACTACTTATTTTAAAGGGGTGCCCATACCTATGATTGGACTATTAACGGCAGGCTTTCCACTAGTGTATTGGCAGTCTCAAACTACTATTTTCTCTAAATTATTACTGAACCCAACATTTTGGTATATCTATATAATACTAGTTTCTTATCTGATGGTGATGGATAGACCCATGTTAGCTTTGAAGAGTTTCAGCGGTAAGAAGAAATTAATACTACCCTTAGCCTTAGTGGCAGTAGAAACTATTATTTCTGCCTACTTTTTTAAATGGATGGCCATCCCATTTGGCTTTATTGGCTATTGCTTAGTATCTTTGTTTTACAGAAAAACAATCACTCAATAAAATTCGTATGACATTTCAAGTTCAAATTAAAGTAATGCCTTTGAAAGATTTATTAGATCCTCAGGGAAAGGCAGTTTTAGGAGGCCTACATAATTTAGGTATGACAGGTGTACAAGATGTAAGAGTAGGAAAGCATATTACATTACAAATTGAAGCAGCAAACGAAGCGGCAGCCAAAGAAATTGCAGAAACGGCTAGTAAGCAATTATTAGCCAATGCAGTAATGGAATATTTTGAAATTGAGTTTGTAAAGTCTTAGATTCTTTTAATTAATTTTTTAATTATTTCCATGTTATATATTGTTCCTACACCTATTGGAAATTTAAAGGATTTTACCTTCAGGGCCATTGAAGTATTATTAGAAGTAGATTTTATTTTATGTGAAGACACCCGTACTTCATCTAAGTTATTACAGCATTATAAAATTCATAAGCCACTAACGCCTTATCATCAACATAATGAGCATAAGGTAGTGGATCATTTAGTTCAACAATTACAAGCCGGGAAAAATATTGCCTTAATTACCGATGCTGGAACACCCGGTATTTCCGACCCAGCCTTTTTATTAGTGCGTGCTTGTAAGGCAGCTGGAGTTTCTATAACAAGTTTGCCCGGTGCTACTGCCTTTGTCCCAGCATTAGTGAATAGTGGTTTACCTGCTACTCGTTTTATATTCGAAGGTTTTATTCCTTTAAAAAAAGGCAGAAAAACTTTAATGGAATCCTTGGCGAACGAAGAGCGGACCATGATATTTTATGAAAGCCCCATGCGCTTGGTTAAAACATTAGAATTATTTGCCACTCATTTTGGGGCCGATAGGCAGGCTTCTGTAAGCAGAGAACTTACCAAAATTTACGAAGAAAACATTTCTGACTCTTTAGCCAACTTAATTATCCATTTCTCTTCCAAACAAGTGAAGGGAGAAATTGTGATTGTGGTAGAAGGAAAGCATTAGTAGTAGCTTCATCTAGCACTATTTATCTTATTATTCTTAGCTTTTCTTATCAGAGCGCTACCAAAGTATACTTTTATACATTAATTAGTAAATTTCTAATTAATGAATTAAATTAGCTTCTTAATTCAGCCCTATGATAAAGAAGTCAATTTTAACTATTCTTGCATTAATCATTTTTGCAAATTTTTCTATTGCCCAAGCCGATCGTTGGCAACAACATATCGACTATAAAATTAAAGCAGCGCTTGACGTTACTACTAATATAGTAAAGGGTACTGAGGAATTAGTGTACACGAATAATTCACCGGATACTTTACGCAAGGTTTATTTCCATATGTATTGGAATGCATTTCAACCCAATTCTTCAATGGATATTAGAAGTAGAGAACTTGGAAAAAATTTATTAAATTTTAAACGTGGTTCTATTACTGCCTCCAATGCAGCTATGTTAGGTCAAGAAGCTACACAAGATTGGGATAGAAGAGTAAGAGACCGTATTCAAAAATTAGCACCTACTGAAATAGGTTATCAAAGAATTAGCCAAATTTTAATTAATGGAAAGGCGCAAAAATTAATAGAACACGAAACTATTTTAGAAGTGCAATTAACACAAGCTATTGCACCCAAAACTTCTATTAAAATGAATTTGCAATTTGAAGCGCAAGTGCCTGTTCAAATTAGACGCTCTGGTCGTGACAATGCAGAGGGTGTTCGTTATTCCATGAGTCAGTGGTATCCTAAAATGGTAGAGTACGATTATCAAGGATGGAATGCCAACGCTTATATAGCCCGTGAATTCTATGGTGTTTGGGGCAATTATGATGTGACATTAAGTGTAGATAAATCTTATATGGTAGCAGCCACAGGTGTTTTACAAAACCCGAATGCAGTTGCCGATAAATTTGGTAACCTTACATGGAACTTTAAAGGAAATAATATTCACGATTTTATGTGGGCTGCCGATAATAAATACAAGCATTTATCTAAAGAAGTGCGTAAGGGTTTAACCTTCCATGTTTATTTCAAAGAAAAAAATGCTTCTTCTGATAGCGCATGGGCCAATGTTTTATGGGCTGCAGAGAAGGCCCTGCCTTATATGGAGAAAAAATTTGGGCCTTATCCATATCCGCAATATTCTTTTATTCAAGGCGGGGATGGAGGTATGGAATATGGCATGGGTACTTTGTTAAAAGGTCCCGGTCTTGGAACAGTATTTCATGAGTGGATGCATAGTTGGTATCAACATATTTTAGGTACCAATGAAAGCTTATTCCCTTGGATGGATGAAGGTTTTACTTCTTATGCAGAAGACGATATCTCTTATTGGTATAATAATAATTATGCTTTAGTATCTCCTTATATCAATGAAAAAGAAAAAGCAAGATTAAAAGCGGAGATAGATAATGCAAAAACACAATTACCTGCTATTCAATTTGGAAATTATGCAGGTTATTTAACATTGGCTAAAAGTGGTATTGAAGAACCTATGAGCACACACTCCGATCATTATAACTATAATTATTCTTATAGTAGCGCTGCTTATACTAAAGGGGCTACTTTCTTAGGCTTGTTAGGTTATGTAGTGAGCGATTCTGTAAGAGATATTGTTTTAACGAATTACTATAATACTTGGAAGTTCAAACATCCTAATGCCAATGACTTTACAAGAGTGGCAGAAAAAACCTCGGGACTTCAATTGCAGTGGTTGAAAGAATATTGGGTAAACTCTACTAAAACCATCGATTACGGTTTAAATAATATTGAAGTGAGTGCCAATAATGCAAATGCTATTATAAGTATTCAACGCAATGGTAAATTCCCCATGCCTATTGAAGTACTGGTTACTTATAAGGATGGAACGAGCGAACTACATTATATCCCACTTGATTTAATGTTAGGCGCTAAGCCAGCAGAGGGATCTGTGCAGAGAATAGTGCATACAGAATGGCAGTGGGTAGCCCCTAGCTATACTTTTGAAACCAGCAAGCCATTGTCTACACTAAAATCAATTGAGATTGATCCTAGTCAACGCATGCCTGATATTAATAGAAGTAATAATAAATTAGAGATACCTAATTAGTTGTTGAACTGAAAACAGCAGAAGAAAGAAATGAACTACTCGTTCACTGCTCATCATGTACGCTAAAAATGAAGTTTTACATCTAAAATTGTGAACTCGCTTCGCTCAAACATGCACAATTTTTTAACGCTGTAAAATTTCATTTTCTTAACGCTATGATTCGAAGTTCACTCATAGTTTCTTTCTTTCTTCAGCAAGTTCAATGAGTGCGTTAATAACAATAATGACTAATTAGTATAACGGAATTAAATGGAAAGCCTTAATTATCTTATCGAACGAACTTTCGAGCATGCGTAGAGAGAGTGAGAGAAGATAATTAAGGCTTCTTAACCTGTATGATAAACTTCTCTTCAAAATAAGCTTCTGGAAAAATGTCATGAATAGACATCATTTTAGGACGCAACCCACTTTCGAAAATTTCTTGGTGCAAGTCGCCTCCTTTTAAACAAATCAAAGCATTGGCTTGATCGGGCTTTTTATGTAAAATAGGTCCGGCCCATTTCCATAAATCTTTTAAGGGTGCCACAGCACGACTAATAGCGTAATCGAATTTTTTATTCTTAATTTCTTCTACGCGGGTATGCTTGGTGGTAATATTTTTAATACCCGCTATTTCACAAACGGCGTCTACGACTTTTAATTTCTTAGCAATACTATCTACTGCTAAAAATTGAACCTCTGGAAAAAAGATAGCCAGTGGCACGCAAGGAAATCCGCCCCCGCATCCAATATCAATTACCTGTGTGCCTTTCTCCCACTCGGCAATGGCTGCAATACTTAATGAATGTAAAATATGATGCAGGTAAATATGATCAATGTCTTTTCTAGAGATAACATTAATTTGACTGTTCCACTCTTTGTAAGCGGGCTCAAGTGCTTCGAATTGACCTAATTGCTTAGGCGTGAAATCAGCAAAGTACTTCGTTATTAATTCCAATTTTTCTGTGGGGCTTTCCATACACTAGGCAAGGTAAATAAATAATAGAAGATAGACCAAAAATCAAATAAAATAAACCAAGGCCATAGGTCAAGCTCATTGAGCTTTTTCATAGTGCTTCTTAATATAGTGCCTTGTATCAGCATTCTAATGCTCCATAAGGAAGCTAATAAAATATATTCTTTGGTAAATACAATGGCGGTAATTAAAATGGGGTATACCAAAAACTGGCTAATAGCATAAAAAGCAAGTAGGGTAGCATGAGATAATTTATAATACTTGCTGGTGGTATAATGCCTGTATTTCTGATTCATCCAATCGTGCAAGCTTGTTTTAGGTTCACTTAAAGTATGGGCATCTTTATCAATGACAATGGCTGTATTATGTTTATTGGCTACTTGGTTAATAAATAAATCGTCGTCGCCACTAGGCATTTGATTAATGGAAGAAAAACCTTTATTACGAATAAACACTTCTTTTTTATAAGATAAATTTCTTCCCACACCCATATAAGGCATACCTGCTAAGGCATAAGAAAAATATTGTAAGGCGGTTTGAAATGTTTCAAAACGAATAAGCTTATTTATTAAGCCTGGCTTCTTTTTATAAGCGCCATAGCCTAGTACAATTTCAATACCCTCGTCATAACCGTCTTGCATAAGGCGCATCCAATGTTCACTTGCAGGCACGCAGTCGGCGTCTGTTAATAGTAAGGTTTCATTTTTTGCCGATTTAATACCAATAGACAAAGGAAACTTTTTTCCATTGATCATTTTAGCTTCTTGTGAAAGTAAAACCGGATTTAAATTCTTAAACGATTTTTTAAATTCTTCTAATAAATATTTTGTTTCATCCTCAGAATTATCGTTGACTAAAACAATCTCGTGTGTGGTGTTATACTCTTGTACTAAAACACCCGGTAAATTATTGGCTAAATTTTCAGCTTCGTCTCTTGCGCAAATCACCACCGAAATGGGATGTTCCATATGTATTGCCTTTTCGGGCTTCTTATAAATAGCTAATCTAAGAAAAAAGTATAGATAATAAAACAGCTGCAGTGCAATGATGCCTATAAAACTGCCTATCAATATGTTTGATAGTGGAAGGTTAGTTAACATGATACAAAAGTATAGCATGCACCTTCAACTACCTCAGTAGGAGATTGAATGTGGAAAAATAGCCCATTTGACCTTACCTTTGCGCCATGGCGGCACTTCAATTTAACTTAGCATATCAGAGCAAAATAGGGGCATCAAGGGCAGGTACCATTACCACCGACCATGGTGAAATCCAGACTCCTATATTCATGCCTGTGGGAACCATTGGTTCTGTAAAGGCGGTCACACAACAGCAACTTAAAAAAGACATCCACGCGCAAATTATTTTAGGCAATACTTATCATCTTTATTTACGTCCTGGAACAGAAGTAATGGAGGCTGCTGGTGGCTTACACCGTTTTATGGGTTGGGACCGACCTATCTTAACAGACAGCGGCGGCTACCAAGTTTTTTCTTTAGCATCGAATAGAAAAATTAAACCAGAGGGTGTTTTATTTCAATCGCATATTGATGGTAGCAAGCATTTGTTTAGTCCTGAAAAAGTAATGGATATTCAAAGAAGCATTGGTGCAGATATTATCATGGCTTTTGACGAATGTCCTCCTTATCCTAGTGAATATGAATATGTGCAAAAGAGCATGGATTTGACTCATTTATGGTTGGACAAATGTTTTAATAGGTTAGCAGAAACGCCCGATTTATATGGCCATACGCAAAACCTATTCCCCATTGTGCAAGGAGGCACTTATGCCGATTTAAGAAAAGCGTCTTGCGAATATATTAGTTCAAAAAATGCAGTGGGTAATGCTATTGGTGGATTAAGTGTGGGAGAGTCTGAACAAGAATTATATGATTTCACACAATTATGTTGTGAAAATTTACCAGTGAATAAGCCAAGGTATTTAATGGGTGTGGGTACCCCTTGGAATATTTTAGAAGCCATTGATTTAGGCGTGGATATGTTTGATTGTGTCATGCCCACACGCAATGGCCGCAATGGAATGGTATTCACTTCTCAAGGCGTTATTAATATTAAGAACAAACAATGGGCAAGTGATTTTTCACCATTGGATCCGGGGCTTCCGAATGAAATGAGTCAATATTATACAAAGGCCTATATGCGCCATTTATTTATGGCAGATGAAATATTAGGTTTACAATTGGCCAGTATTCAGAATCTATCTTTTTATCTTTGGTTAGTAGGGCAGGCTAGAGAGCATATTATAGCAGGCGATTATTCCAGTTGGAAAAAAACAATGGCGGCGCAAATAAGTAAACGATTATAAAGCCCTTTATCAAGATTATAAAAAAGTAATTAATCAAAATATCATTTGAAAAAATTAGATTGGTACATATTAAACAAGTTTTTAAAAGTTTTCTTTTTCTCTATCTTTTTATTTGCTGTCATTGCAGTAGTAATAGATGGAAGTGAAAAGACAGATGATTTTGTTCGCTCTGGTTTTTCAGCAGGTGAAATTTTTACGCATTACTATATTGGTTTCATTCCCCATATTATTGCATTATTATTTCCTTTGTTTGTTTTTATAGCGGTGATATTTTTTACTTCTAAAATGGCAGGGCAAACTGAAATCATTGCTATACTGGCTAGTGGTACTTCTTATAATAGATGGTTAAGACCCTATTGGATGGGTGGTGTTTTACTAGGTTTATTTTTATGGATATCGAATTTATATTTTATTCCCAAGGCCAATATTGTTAGAGGAAGTTTTGAGGCAGCCTACGTCGATAACCATTCAAGTTACAATGCCTTAATTCAAGGCTCCACCGATATTTATTTTAAAGTAGACTCTTTTACTTATGCGGGTATTTACGGATATGATACAGCTGCTAAAAGAGGAAATAATTTCTTCATTTATAAGGTAGAGGGTGATAAAGTAAATTATAATTTAAGAGCAGAAACTATTTTATGGGATACCGCCGTAAAACAATGGGCATTAGCAGAAGTAATAGAAAGAAAAGTTTTCAATAATAGAGAGCAGATAAATTATGCTTCATCGATGCATAAAAAATTTGGTTTTCTACCATTAGATTTAGAAAAAGACAAATACACTAAGGATAAGTTAACCACCCCTCAGTTGATCAAACAAATCAAATTGGAAGAAATTAGAGGGTCCGAGGTCTTAAACGAATTAAAAATTGAAAGATATAGGAGGGATGCCACCCCCATTACCGTATTATTACTAACACTCATTGGAGCTATTATTGCGGGTCATAAAGTGAGGGGTGGATCTGGCTCTCACCTGGCTCTTGGCTTTATTATTGCAGCCTTATTCATTATTACCGACAGGTTCTCTACTATCTTCTCCACCAAGGGCAATCTGCCCCCCTTATTAGCAGCTTGGATACCCAATATTATTTTTGTATGGGTGGTATATTATTTGTACAAAAAAGCAGCTAAGTAAACCTTTTTTTGAGTTAACTTTGTGCCGAAATTTAAACGGTTTTCAATCACAATATTATGGTTATGGAAGAAATTAAAGACAAGTTTAGTGTTAAAGCCACTGCAGCTATTTTGGAGATTAAAGAAATCATCAAAGAACATGGCGATAAAAAAATTGGAGAAGTAACTTTAGCACAAGCTTATCAGGGCATGCGAGGTATCACTGGACTTGTTACAGAAACAAGTTTATTAGATGCACAAGAAGGAATTCGTTTTAGAGGTTTTAGCATTCCTGAATTACAGGCAAAATTGCCCAAAGCACCAAACGGTGATGAACCCTTACCAGAAGGTTTATTTTATTTAATGATGATTGGAGAATTGCCGGCAGAGAGAGATGTTAAAAAAGTGACGAGTAATTGGCAAAGAAGAAGTCATGTACCATCTCATGTATTTGATGTGATTGATGCCTTTCCTATAAACAGTCATCCAATGACCATGTATGTGGCAGCTGTAATGGCTTTACAAACAGAATCTAAATTTGCGCAAGCCTATGCCAAGGGTGTGAATAAAAAAGATTACTGGCAGTATACTTACGACGACTCCATGGACTTAATTGCGCGTTTACCAAGAATAGCAGCTTATATCTATAGAAGAAAATACAAGAACAACCAACATATTCATCCGAATGGTTTATTAGACTGGGCAGGTAACCTTGCCTACATGATGGGCTTTGAAGACGAAAGTACTAAAGAATTAATGCGTTTATACATGACCATTCATGCCGACCATGAAGGGGGTAACGTCTCTGCACATACTACACATATAGTTGGTTCTGCATTAAGCGATCCTTATTTAAGTTATGCTGCAGGTATGAATGGTTTAGCAGGTCCTTTACACGGTTTAGCGAATCAGGAAGTAATCAAATGGATTTTTGAAATGCAAGAATCCATTGGTACCGATGAACCAACAGCCGATCAAATTGCAGACTACGTTAAAAAAACTTTAGCGGAAGGAAAAGTAGTACCAGGCTATGGCCACGCAGTATTAAGAAAAACCGATCCTCGTTTCACCGCACAAATGGAATTTGGTAAAAAACATTTAGCAGACGATAAATTAGTGAATACCGTTTGGAAAATTTATGAAACAGTGCCACCTATTTTAGAGTCTTTAGGAAAAGTAAAAAATCCTTGGCCGAATGTGGATGCACATAGTGGTGCCTTATTAGTACACTATGGAATTGTTGAATACGAATTTTACACCGTTTTATTTGCTGTAAGTAGAGCCTTAGGGGTTTTGGCAAGTTTAACATGGGATCGTGCATTAGGCTTCCCATTAGAGCGTCCAAAATCGGTTACCACAGAAGCAGTTAAACTTTGGTTAGACGGTAAAGGAGAAATTTAGCGTTTAATTCAATAGGGGAATTAGCTCAGTTGGTAGAGCGCTTGCATGGCATGCAAGAGGTCAGCGGTTCGAACCCGCTATTCTCCACATTTTAATTTATTTTTTTCAATGCCTTCAATCTTCAGGCTTTCTCTTATTTTATTATTTTCAAGTATCTCTCTATTTTCAATGGGGCAACAGCCTGCCATTCTAATTAAAGTAGTGGACGCTAAATATAATCCTGTTGGATTTGCGAATATTTCTATTCTAAATAAAATAGATAGCACAAAAATTTCCAATACAATTACCGATAGTATTGGCATTACAAAAATAAACCTAGGACCAAAAGCTAGTTATACCATTAAAGTATCGGCTATAGGATACAAGAAGTTCAGTAAAGATTATTTTATAAATGATCAAAGTTCTATAGCCATTAAACTTACCGAAGACCCCACCCAATTAAACGAAGTAGTGGTAAAGTCTTCTAAGGCCTTAATTCGTCAAGAAGATGATAAGTCAGTGGTAGATCCGGAGGCATTAGCTGCCAGTTCAACTAATGCCTATGAAACAGTGGAGAAAGTACCTGGTGTTTTTATTGACCAAGATGGTAATATCTATTTAAATGGCCTTTCACCTGCAGGGGTGCAAATAAATGGGCGCGATTTAAAAATGAGTGCTGCTGATATTGCCATTTTATTAAAAAGTTTACCGCCTAATGCTATTCAAAAAATTGAATTAATAAGAACACCCTCTGCAAAATACGATGCTTCGGGTGGAGGGGGACTTGTGAATATTATTCTAATGAAAGGGGTTAAAATTGGTATCAATGGCTCGGTGAATACAGGGTTTTCACAAGGTGTATATGGCAATCAATACTTAGGGTTTAACTTCAATAATAATAACGATAAATTAAGTTCTTATGTGAATGCGCAGTATGGTAATAATAATGGCTATACCATTACCAATTCAGATAGAATATTAAACATTGATTCAGCATTAAGACAAGAAGCAAGAGCAGTCTCGCCCAATAATTATTTGAATTTGGGTTATGGTTTTGGTAAAACAATTAAAGAAAAATGGGAACTTAACTATGATGGTAGAATGAGTCAAAACAAGTTTGATAATACAACCAATAGCCAGTCGTACTTACATCAAATTTCCAATAATCAAAATACAGGGAATTTGCAATCTTATGTAAACAATAAGGGGACGAATAATTTTATGAATCAGTCCTTTCGAGTGAAGTTAAAATTGGACACCGTGGGCGGAGAGTGGGTGAATGATATCTCTTTTAATTTTTCAAAAAGTAGTACCGATCAAAATTATTCGAATTTATTATTATCGAAAAATACAAGCACAGGAGGGGATGGAGATTATGGTAATGATAGAAATTATTTTACTTATCAATCTGATATCAGAAAAAAATTAAAGGGTATAAATATAGAGTCGGGTATTAAAACCTCGGTTTTAAATTTTAATAATAAATCTAATTATACTAAAAATGTAGCAGGTCTTATCACACCCGATCCTTTTCGTACCAGTAGTTTTAACTATACAGAGCAAATTAATGCAGCCTACTTACAAGGTTCTAAAACCTGGGGCCCTGTAGTTTTAAAAGTAGGTTCAAGACTAGAGCAAACCATTATGCAGGGGCATCAATACATTCCAAAAGACACTAGTTTTTCAGTCAATAGAACGGACGCCTTCCCTTATGTGTATTTGAGTAGAAAAATTTTGATGATTATGAATTATGAACTGAGAGGTTTTTTAGTGTACCGAAAAACCATCAGCAGACCTTCTTATGATTATTTAAACCCCTTTGCAAAATACATTGATCCCTTTTTATATGAAGTAGGTAATCCTAATTTAAAGCCTCAATTTACAAGTAACTATGAGGCCAATATTAGTGTGGACGACAAGCCTTTATTTGCCTACGGAGTCAATGAAACCACCGATATCTTTACCAATGTGGTGTATCAGTCGCCTACTAATAAACAAGTGAGTTACCGTACTTATGATAATTTAGGGAAGAGTAGAGAAACTTATTTTAGAATTATTGGAGTCATTCCTCCGGGTAAAAAGTTTTTCGCAGTACTAGGAACTCAGTATAATAGAAATAACTATAATGGATTTTACGAAGGCAAGCCCATTGTTTTTAACAGAGGTACTTGGTCTGTATTTACTTTTCAATCGCTTAAGTTAGATGGACTATCAACCATGACACTGAATGGTTTTTGGAGATTCAAAGGACAGCAACAATTTTATGAATTGTCCGATTTTGGAACTTTGAACGCCACCATTAACAGACAATTTTTAAAGAAAAAATTAACCATTACCGCTAGCTACAACGACTTCTTATTTACCAGTAACAATCATTTCGAATACCATCAAGGAACACAGAATGCAAAAGGTTATAGAGAGTCGGATTCAAGAAGAGTAGGAATTTCTCTTCGTTATAATTTTGGCATTAAGCCTAAGGAGAATAAGATGGATATGCTAGACCAAGGCGCCGAAAGAAACTAGGTTTTTTTTAGTAACCTAATTTTCTGTATTCATCTTCTTAATGAATCTTATTGTTTAATATACTTACTTACCTAGTTGTTCTATTAATGCAAATACAGTCATTGAGCCCATTGTTACCACTACCATCCAACCCATCATTTCAATCCATAGTGGGTATTTAAATTGTTTTAAGATGGGTAATTTTCTTCCTGCAATTAACATAATAGCTAAGGCAAATGGTAAAATAAATCCATTCACTAAACCTGCCATTAATAAAAGCTCTTTAGGTTTACCTAAAATAACAAATAATGAGGTAGATAAAATAATAAATGCAGAAATAACCTTACGCTCGTTTTGGAGCAGTTTAATTTTTGTATTTTTTATAAAACTATAAGATGTATAAGAGGCGCCTATGACAGAGGAGATAGCGGCGCTCCATAATACAATTCCAAAAACAAATAAACCCCATCTTCCTGCAGCCGATTCAAATATAGTGGCAGCGGGATTATTTTTATCTAAATGAATTCCTTGGCTAACAATACCTACTGCTGCAAGAAATAAAATATAACGCATAAAAGAAGAAATTAAAATACCACGGCTTGCGCTTTTGGTAACAAACTTCATATGTTCCCTGCCCGAAATACCTGCATCAATTAACCTATGTGCACCTGAAAAAGTAATATAGCCTCCCACCGTGCCGCCTACAATAGTTACAATAGCCAATAATGAAATTTTTTCTGGAATAAAACTATGGTGCACGGCTTCTAAAATAGGAGGGTGTGCAGCGTATACAATAATTAAAGTAAGTCCAATTTTTATAATGCCTAAAACTTTAGTAAGCTGGTCTAACATTTTTCCAATTTCTTGAATCCAAAAAATGATAATGGCCACCAGGCCACTAATAATAGCACCTTTGGCAAATGAAATACCTGTTAAAATATTTAAAGCTAGTCCGCAGCCTGCAATATTGCCAATATTAAAAGCAAAGCCTCCGAGAATTACTAAAATAGAAAGTAGATGACCTAGTCCTGGAAAAACTTCATTGGCAATTTCTTGGGCACGCATACCGCTTAAGGTAATGGCTCTCCAAATATTTATTTGTGCACCAAAATCTAAAATAATAGAAATTAAAATGACAAATCCGAAACTGGTTAATAATTGTTCGGTATAAAACGAAGTTTGTGTTAAAAAACCGGGACCAATAGAAGAATTCGCCATTAAAAATGCAGCACCCAAACCCAGGCCTGTCATGGAAGGTAGGGGACGGCCTTGATTAAGCTTGTGTAATTTCAATCTGATTATTTTTTAATGTAGTATGAATGGCTTTGGCAAATTCAACAGCATTGATGCCATCTCCATGAATACAAATAGTATCTGCTTCAATTTCAATGGGGTCGCCTTGAATGGTATTTACTTGATGCTTTTGTACAATCTCTAAAACTTGCTTACAAGCCTCCTCTACTTCATGTATCATGGCATGTTCTAAATACCTTGGTGTTAAATGTCCGTCTAATTGATAAGTTCTATCGGCAAAAACTTCATTCGCAAATGGTTGACCTATTTTTTTTGCTTCTTGAATAGTTTTACTTCCACTTAATCCATAAATAATAATATCGGAATCAATAGCTTGAATGGTTTGAATAAAAATTTTACTTAAGCCTGCATCTTTAGCACAATCATTGTATAAAGCGCCATGCAATTTGACATGATGCATTTTAGCACCTAAAGGAATAGCTACTTTTTCAAAAATATAAATTTGTTCAGCGATAAGTTCTGCCATTTCTAAAAGAGATAGCATTTGAGAAATACGACCAAAATTTTCTCTATCAGGATAACCAGGATGCGCACCCACTGCCACATTATGCTCTAAGGCTAACTCAATTGTTTTTTTCAGTGTATCTAAATTACCTGCATGAAATCCGCATGAAATATTGGCACTACTTATATAGGGCATGATTTGAGCTTCATTGCCCATGCCTTCGCCCATGTCGCAGTTAAGATCTATGGATGAATTTTTTTTCAATTTGTTGATATAATTTATGCGCAGTATCAATTGTAGTTTCCCTAAAATGAATACTTGTTTGATTGGATACTTGCGCAAGCCTAGGTAAATCTACCAAAATAATTTGACCCAAATTAGCATAGCCTCCAATGGTCTGGTGGTCGGCCATTAAAACCATCAGCTCTCCGTTAGGTAGTAATTGTAAAGTACCTCTGGTAACTGCTGCCGATAAGTATTGATTGGGTTTATTAAGTTGAAGCAAGGCTCCCTTAAGGGGGTAGCCCATTCTATTAGCCTGCCTTCCAATATGATATTCAGTAGATAAAAATGCCTTTTGGGACCTTTCGGTTAAATCATTCCAAGCAGGCCCTGTTATGAATTGAAGGGGGGCAGTAGAAAATACATGGCTTTGAATTTCTTGGATAGTTGTAGTTTTCCCTTCATAAACTTGCAGTTGATTTGAACTATTAAATAATGGCTGCTCCGAAGCCTCCCATTCAAATTGAGCGTCTTTTTGAATGCTTTTTGCAAAATAACTATGACTATTTAACCAGGCTTCTTCTTTTATTTTTCCTTGAATGGCAACATAAGCAACTCTTCCTTGTAAAGGTTTTAAAAATTGCAAAACATCATTTTGTTTTACTTCAATGGGGGTATTTAAGGCAATACTTTTTTCATTCAGCAAAGGCACAAAATTAGCACCACTAATACAAATAGTATGGGCCTGCGTAAAACTAAAACTGCTTGCTGGAAAATGAATTTCAAAAACAGGGGCATTGATGGGGTTGTTTACAATATAATTAGCCAACCTCGCCGATTGATAATCTAAATAACCATTCGCTTGAATACCTAAATGCTGGTAACCGTATCGACCTTTATCTTGGATCGTATCTGCAATACCTTTTTTTATAATTTGAATGGCCATAAAAAATTATTTATATTCATTTAATTTTTCAAATTCCGAAAAGGAAATAGAATAAAACTGTATACGATTACCTGCTTCTAATTTCCCTAAAATAGAAGGGTCTTTATCAAAAATTTTAATAGGTGTTCTTCCAATAATTTGCCAACCACCCGGAGAATTCATAGGGTATATACCTGTCTGCATGCCAGCAATGCCAACACTTCCGGCCTGTACTTCTTTTCTAGGGGAAGCATGCCTTGCTATTTGTATTAATTCATTTATTTTACCCATATAAGCGAACCCGGGTAAAAACCCCAAGCAATACACTAAGTAAGTTTCTTCAGTATGTATTTTTATAATTTCTTCAATAGAAATTTTATTTTTAGATACTATATTTTCTAAATCAATACCCAAAAGTTCGTCATAGCATACAGGAATTCGAATTATTTTTTCTATTGCTGTAGAACTATTTTTTTCAATTAAATTATTATTTGTTTTTATTTTTTTAATAGAATTTACTAATTCAATATCTGCAGCAGCACTTTTGAAAGCCGTTAATAAAGCGTTCCCGAAATGAGTAAGAGAATGATTATGTTTGGATGCAATTTCATTTTGATAAAATAAATCAATATCATATACTAGTGTAAGTGTATGATAGGAGGGAATTAATTCTTTTATAAAATCAAAATGAAATGTTTCAATACTTTTTTTAAGCGCCATAATTTTTTCTATAATTGCTTCGCTCATTTTTTCTTCTAATGAAAAAACAAGGGCATGGTCTCCCAGTATTTGAAGCTTCCAATTAGTATTTTCAAAATTTGTTTTCATGAGGTCAAAAGATAGGAAAAAATTAAAAATGAGGCCAAATTCAAATTTTTAGACTTAGTTCTACTAAAATGCCAAAAAAGCCCAAAAAACTAATGAAATTAAACTGCTGTATGTGTAAATAATACACACCTACTAATAATAGTTAGCGTATAAAGAACACTTTTTAATAAAATGTTCAAAAAAACTGAGTTAAACAATTTGTGATGTTAAGAAACTGTTATATTATTGGGTTACGATTGTATAAAATTTTAAAATCAAACCCGAACACTATGCGAAAAATTCTACGTTTAATTACGGTTCCTTTGTTACTATTGGGCCTTGTTGCGTCTGCGCAAACAAGAACCATCAAAGGACAAGTAGTTTCAGCTACAGACGGTAAAGCCGTTGCTGGTGCTACTATTTCAGTTAATGGACAAAAGGTCTCTGCTATTGCTAGCGAAGATGGTTCATTCGCTGTTACTGCTTCTGGTAATATTACTTTATCTGTAAAATCTGTTGGTTTTGCAAATAAAACAGTAACTGTTGCTGGAACACAAAACACAATCAAAGTTTCTTTAACTGAGGAATCTTCTCAATTAAATGAAATTGTGGTTACTGGTTACACTGCACAGAAAAGAAAAGAAATTACTGGTGCGGTATCAGTTGTAAGTGTGAAAGACATGAAGTCAATACCTTCTGGTACTGCAGAACAAATGTTACAAGGTCAAGCTTCTGGTGTTACTATCATCGGTTCTGGTAGTCCAGGAGAAGGAAGTAGCGTTTTCATTCGTGGTGTAACATCTTTTGGTAACTCAACTCCACTTGTAATTGTGGACGGAGTTCAATCTGCTCCTGGTGATCTAGGTTCTTTCCGTGACTTATCTGCTAACGATATCGAATCAATCCAAGTATTGAAAGATGGTCAAGCAGCTATTTACGGTGCGCGTGGATCTGCGGGTGTTATCATTGTAACTACTAAAAGAGGTAGAGGTAAACCAACTATCACTTACGAATCTTATACAGGTATTCAAATGCCAAAAACAGGAAACGTTTGGAATAAGTTAGATCCTCAAGGAATGGCTGATTTATTTTTCTTAGCTGCTAAGAACTCAGGACAAGTAGATGCTCAAGGTAACGTATCATCTGGTCAATATGGTACTGGTAAAGTAGCTATATTACCTGACTTCATTAAGGCGGGTTCTAAATCTGGTGTTTCTGCTTCTGATCCTGCAACTAACCTTGCAAAATATAACAATAATTATTCTAAAGGTGATATCTACTTAGTTGTTCCTGCGAATAAAAAAGGTACTGATTGGTGGGATGAATTATTTGACCCAGCTCCTATGACAAGTCATAATATTACAGCATCTGGTTCTCAAGACAAATCAACTTATTTATTCTCTTTGAACTATTTTGATCAAAAAGGTACTTTGTTGAATACTTACTTGAAGCGTTACTCAATGAGAGCTAACACTACTTGGAATATCAAAAACAATATCCGTATTGGTGAAAACCTACATGTGTTTTACAAGTCTAACCCAAGAATTGGTAACAACCAAGAGGGTAATGCTGTTAACAACACTGCATGGGAACAACCAATCATTCCTGTATTTGATGCAGGTGGAGGATTTGGTGGTACAGCGGGTAGTAACTTAGGTAACTCATCTAACCCGTATGCTAACCAAGCTCGTCAAAAAGACAACGTAAACCATAACTGGCAAATGCAAGGTAATATTTTCGCTGAAATCGATTTCGCGAAACACTTTACTGCTAAAACAGTATTTGGTGGAAACTTAGACCAATATTATGGTTTCTATCACAACTACCGTTCTTATGAGAATGCTGAAAATGGTTCTTCTAATGGATACGGTGAGTATGCTGGTTACAATAATAACTGGAACTTTACAAACACTTTGTCTTACTCTAATGTATTCAAACAAGACCATAGCCTTAAGTTAATGGCTGGTTATGAGTCATTGAAAGTACAAGGTCGTAATGTGGGTGGTTCTAGAGTTAACTACTTCTCTGACGATGTTAACTACTTAAGTTTAAATACGGGTTCTCCAATTGGACAAAATAACTACAGCGGATTATACAAAATTACTGGTACTTCTATCTTAGCTAAAGCAGACTATGCTTTCAGAGATAAATACTTAGTAGGTTTGAATGGTCGTCGTGATGGTAGTTCTGTATTTGGACCAAACACAAAATATGGTAACTTCTGGTCAGCTTCTGCTGGTTGGGTAGTTTCTCAAGAAGATTTCTTTAAGAACGTTAAGTTTATCAATACTTTAAAAGTACGTGGTAGCTACGGTATCTTAGGATCTATCTCTAACGTAGGTGCATTAAACCAATACACAACTTATGGTGGTAGTGGTGGTTCATCTTACTATGACTTAAACGGTACTTCTAATACTACAGTATTGGGCTTCTATGCCACTAACTTAGGTAACTTAAGTACAGGTTGGGAGAAGAACAAAATATTAGACTTTGGTGTTGACGCCTCTGTGTTAAACAATAAGTTAGATATCACTTTAGATTGGTACAAAAAAACAATTGAAGGTTTATTATTCCAAGACCAAGCACCTGCTGTTGTGGGTGTAGGTTCTTCTTTACCTCAAGTTAACATTGGTGATATGCAAAACACTGGTATTGACTTAAGTTTAACTTACCGTGGTAAGGTTAACAACGATTTAAGCTATTCAGTAGGTGCTAACTTAGGTGCTTACAAGAGTGAAGTAGTTAATATTCCTGGTTCTGCTGGTTTCTTCGAAACTGCATACACACACAATACAGGACCACAAGTTAGAAACGCTATTGGTCATCCAGTAGGTTCTTTCTTTGGTTACAAAATTGCTGGTATCTATCAATCAGCTGCTGATGTAGCTGCTTGGGCTAAAGAAACAGATGCTGCTCCAGGTCGTTTCAAATATGAGGACATTAACAAAGACGGAAAAATCAATGATGATGACAGAACTTTCTTCGGTAATCCAAACCCTGCATTTACTTTAGGTATTAACTTAAATGTAACTTACAAGCGTTTTGATGTATCTACAGTTCTTTATGGTTCATTCGGTAACGATATCTTAAACGAGACTCGTTATTTCCAAGATTTCTATCCTCAGTTCCAAAATGCTAAAAGTATTCCATTGTTAACTGAATCTTGGTTACCTACAAGACCTAGTACAAAGTATCCTATTGTTGAAAACAACTCTTACTTTAGTACAAATGGTGTAATTAACAACTTCTATGTAGAAGACGGTTCATACATGAGAGTTAAACAATTAAGTATTGGTTATACCATCGATCCAGTTTCTTTAAAAAGATATGGCATCGACAAAGCACGTATTTTTGTGCAAGGTGCTAACTTGTTTACTTGGACTAAGTATACTGGTCTAGACCCAGAGGTTGGTGGTAGCTCAATTAGTTTTGGTGTTGATTGGGGTAACTATCCTCCTTCAAAGACTTTTAACGTAGGAGTAAGCCTTACTTTTTAATTTAATAAATAAAAATTAATTACAAAATGAAAAAATATAATTTTAAACATATAATGCCAGTGGTGCTTTCTTTCTTGGTTATTTTATATGCTTGTGATAAAACATACCTAGAGGTTCCTGCAGCTGGTGCTTTAAGCCAGGATGTATTAGCGAACAAAGTAGGTGTAGAAGCCCTATTAGTGGGTGCTTATTCTTTGTTAGATGGAGAGGGTAGCTCTGCAGGTACCAACAATGGTCCTTGGGCAACTTCTTCAAGTAACTGGGTATACGGTTCTGTTGCGGGTGGTGACGCTCACAAAGGATCTGATCCAGGTGACCAAAACTTGATCACTCCCATCGAGCAGTGGAATGCAACTGCGTCTAACGCATACTTAGACCAATTGTGGCAACAACGTTATGATGGTGTTCAACGTGCAAACGAAACTTTAAGAGTTATGAAATTAGCTAAAGATGTAACGGCTGATGATGTAAAACGTATTACTGCTGAAGCAAGATTTTTACGTGCACACTACCATTTCGACTTAGCAAAATTCTTCGGTAACATTCCTTATATCGATGAGTCAATTACTTATGCTGCTAATAATTTTTTAGTACCCAACGGTGGTAAAGATGCTGCTTTAGCTAAAATTGAAGCAGATATGGCCTTTGCTTATGCTAACTTACCTGAGACTATGTCTTCAGTAGGTCGTGCTAACAAGTGGGCTGCTGCAGCTTATTTAGGTAAAATATATATGTTCGAAAAGAAATTTGCTGATGCTAAAACTGTATTAACTGCAGTTATAGCTAGCGGTAAAACTCCATTAGGTGTTAAATATGCATTATTACCAAAATTTGGTGATGTATTTGATCCAGCAAAAAAGAATGGTTCTGAGCATGTGTTCTCTGTACAAATGACTGTTAATGACGGTACGGGTGCAGCTAACGCTAACTCTGGTGACGCCTTAAACTTCCCTTATGGTGGAGAGACAGGATGTTGCGGATTCTTCCAACCTTCATTCACTTTAGCAAATATTTTCAAAACAGATGCTAATGGTTTACCTATGTTAGGTGATGAGTTTTTCACAAACCCATTGAAAACTGACCAAGGTATTTCTGCTGATAAAGCATATTCTCCTGACGTTACAACTCCATTAGATCCTCGTATCGACTGGACAGTAGGACGTCGTGGTGTTCCTTACTTAGATTGGGGTATTATGCCAGGTTCTACTTGGGTAAGAGACCAAGGTACAGCTGGACCATACGAGCCATTGAAGCATTTATTTAGAAAATCTCAAGTTGGTATTTATACCGATGGTTCTTCTTGGACTAACGGTTTCACTGCCAATAACTATCCTTTATTACGTTTTGCTGATGTGCTTTTATTAGCTGCAGAAGCTGAAGTAGAAACAGGTGGTTTAGAGAAAGCTAGAGAATATGTAAACCTTGTTCGTACGCGTGCTTCAAATCCTGCTGGATTTGTAGGACCTGCCAACAATGCTGGTTTAGTATCTGGTACTAACTATCAAATTAAAACTTACACTGCAGCTTGGACTGATGCTGCTGTTGCAAGAAAAGCTGTTCGTTTTGAGCGCAGATTAGAATTAGCTATGGAAGGACACCGTTTCTCTGACCTTACTCGTTGGGGACAAGGTGTAACCGAGTTAAACACTTATGCGGTTAAAGAAGCAGAATTAGGTTATACACAAATTAAAGGTTCAACTTACAAAGCTGGAAAGTCTGAGTACTTACCTATTCCTCAAACACAAATTGATAAATCTGTGAAAGACGGAAAATCGGTTTTAACTCAAAACCCTGGTTACTAATTGAACTAACTTAATAAGTTACTCATATAAGAGTCCCGCCCGAGCAATCGGAGCGGGACTCTTTTTTTTGCCCATACCCACTCAAAAACGATTTCTTTAGTATCTTTATTTACCTAGAAAAAACCATTATTTACTGGGTTATTTAACCTTTATTTAAAACTAAACTTAATGTTGCAAAGGAATTATTTTTTTGGTCTATGCTTATTTTTAGTAAGTGCTTGTTCTATTAAAAAACCCCTTTTTGAATTAGTAAAATCAGACAATTCTGGCGTTCATTTTAACAATGAAGTTATTGAGAACGATTCTTTGAATGTACTTGACGTTTCGAACATTTATAATGGGGGTGGCGTGGGTGTGGGCGACTTTAATAAAGACGGCTTAGCCGATATTTATTTTACAGGCAATAAAGTGTCTAATAAATTATACCTCAATAAAGGCGATATGCAGTTTAATGATATCACTGAAGAGGCAGGCGTAACAGGTGAGGGAAGATGGAGCAGGGGTGTCTCTGTTGTGGATATAAATAACGATAGCTGGCCCGATATTTATGTTTCTGTGACCTTAGACAAAGACACGAGTATGCGAAAAAACCTCTTGTATATTAATAAGGGCCTTAGTAAAACGGGTGTTCCCTCTTTTAAAGAAGAAGCAGCTGCTTTCGGGCTTGCCGATACTTCTTTTTCTACCATGGCTAGTTTTTTTGATTATGATAAGGATGGTGACTTAGATATGTATTTAGTGGTGAACGAAATTAAGGACCCACATACACCCAATGTATTTCATCCCAAGGACCAAGACCCTGCATACTTTAGTTCCAGTAAATTATTTCAAAATAATTACGATTCTACCTTACAACATCCAGTTTTTACCGATGTATCTACTAAAGCTGGTATTGTTCGAGAAGGCTATGGTCATAGTGTTGTGGTGACCGACATTAATAAAGATGGCTGGCCTGATATTTTTGTAACCAACGATTATTTACCCAACGATTATTTATGGATCAATAATCATAATGGAACTTTCACAGAGCAGTTATCGGTTTATTTCAAACATAGTTCCGTGAATTCAATGGGGGTGGATGTAGCCGATATAAATAACGATGGTTTATTAGATTTTCTTACTTTGGATATGAATCCAAGAGACAACTACCGTAAAAAAATGATGCTGAATCCTAATAGTTATCAAACTTTTCAGAACAGCGATTTATATGGATACAATTATCAGTATGTAAGAAATACATTACAAATTAACCAAGGTCCTCGTGTGAATCAGAACGATTCTATTGGGGCACCCATTTTTAGTGAGATAGGTTTTTTGTCGGGCATTGCAGAAACCGATTGGAGTTGGACTCCTTTACTAGTAGACTTTGATAATGATGGCCACCGTGATTTAATTGTCACCAATGGTTTTCCTAAGGATGTCACCGATCACGATTTTATAACTTATCGCAACAAGGCTTATAGCTTTGCCACCAAGGCGCAATTATTAGTAGAAATACCTGCTATTAAAATTCATAACTATGCTTTTAAAAATAATGCCGATTTAACTTTCACAGATGTAACCACCGACTGGGGTTTAAAAATGCCTACTTTTTCCAATGGAGCAGCCTACGCCGACTTGGACAACGATGGTGACTTGGATTTAATTATAAATAATATCAATGACGAGGCATCTATTTATCAAAATAAAGAAAGACAACTAAACAAAGAGACAAGTCATTTCTCACAAGTAGTTTTAGACGGGTATGATATAAATAAAAATGGCATAGGGGCATTTATTAGTATTTTTTATGACAAGGGTCAAAAACAAGTATGGGAAAACACACCCTACAGAGGTTATTTATCATCGGTTCAAAATATAGCGCAATTTGGTTTAGGAAAAATAAATGCCATTGACTCTATTAAAGTACAATGGCCTACAGGTGAAATGCAGGTAATAAAAAATCCGAAGGTAGATGAGAAAATTACTATTGCAATTGATGAAGATAGTTATCTACCCAATAAGGAAAATAATATTTTTGCAACAGGTAATTTATTTAAAGAAATAACAAACGAGCTGCAAGTTCATTATATACATCAGCAAGAAGATTTTGTAGATTTTAATATTCAAAAATTATTACCCCATAAATTTTCTGAGTACGGACCTGCCATTGCAGTGGGAGATATCAATGGCGATGGATTAGATGATATGATTTTAGGTGGAGCTAGTCATAACAGCGCTCAAATTTTTCAACAACAAACTAATGGAAGTTTCAAACAGTCTTCTTTACTATCTAATATTACCTATTCAGGCAAACCTAATAGTGACCAAGGATTATTATTATTAGATGTAGATGGAGATGGTGACCTAGATGTATATATTACCGCTGGTGGCTATGAGTTTAAAACCAATGATAAAAATTATCAAGACCAATTATATATAAATAATGGGAAGGGGGTATTTACTAAAGACACAGCAGCTATTCCTATGAATACCACCAGCAAACTATGTGTAAGAGCTATTGACTATGATAAAGATGGCGATCTTGACTTATTTGTATCTGGAAGGGTAGACCCTTGGAACTATCCAAAACCTGTCTCCAGTTTTATTTATAGAAACGATAGTAAAAATGGCAAGGTAAAATACACCGATGTAACTGCATCTGTGGCTAAAGATTTAAATAAAATAGGTTTAGTCTGCGATGCCTTGTTTACCGATTTTGATAACGATGGCTGGCCCGATTTAATACTAACAGGTGAGTGGATGCCCATTAGTTTTCTAAAAAATGAAAAGGGAACCTTTAAAAATGTAACTAGCACAACAGGTATTAATAATCAAGTAGGTTTATGGAATACCATTACCGCTGGCGACTTTGATAATGATGGCGATATGGATTATATAGTAGGTAATACAGGAAGAAATTCTTTCTATAGAGCCTCTGATTTATATCCTATTTCTATATATGCTAAGGATTTTGATAATAATGGAAGTTATGACGCATTTCCTACATTGTATTTACCTACTAGTCATACCGACGAAGTGAAAAAAGAATACCCAGCACAAACTAGAGACGATATTGTGAAGCAAATGATTGGCATGCGTACTAAATTTCAAAATTATAAGACCTATGCAACAGCCACCAAGGATCAATTGCTTTCAAAGGAGCAGTTGGCAGCAGCCCAAGTGGTAAAAGCCAATAATTTAAGTTCAAGTTATTTACAGAATAAAGGAGGTGGCAAGTTTGAAATGACGGCTTTGCCTATACAAGCACAGTTCTCTGTATTAAATGGCATGCAAGTAGACGATTATGATGGAGATGGTAATTTGGATATACTTATCAATGGCAATGACTATGGCACAGAGGTTTCAGTGGGTAGATATGACGCCTTAAATGGTCTTTTATTAAAAGGAAATGGCCAAGGACAGTTTGCGCCTCTAAATATATTAGAGAGCGGAATATTCATTCCTGGTAATGGTAAGGCCTTAGTGAAGCTAAGAGGAGTAAAGGGAAGCTATTTAATAGCAGCTTCTCAGAATAGGGGGCCTTTAAAAATGTATGAGTTGAAAAAGAAGACAAGTATATTAAATGTGCAGCCGGGTGATGCAAGCGCTAATATTGAATATACCAATGGCAAGAAAAGAAAAGAAGAGTTTTATTATGGTAACTCATTCTTGTCTCAGTCGGCCCGTTTTATAAGTTATAATGAGAAAGTAAAACTGATAACAATCATAGACCAAAAGGGGATAAGTAGAAAAAACAATTATTAAATTAGAGGCATTCGACAAACTTAAATTAAAGTAAAATGAAAAAGAATTTTATCGCATGTTGCAGTCTACTATTAATGGCATTTTTGCTTGTATCCTGTTCTCAAAATAAGCCCGCCCCTTTAAATGAAGTGGACTTGCTTATTAACAATGAAGATCAATTAACGCAGGTAATCATATATGATGTATTTACCCCGCCAGTAGCCAGTCGTATTTATGTGTATTCTTCTTTAGCTTCTTATGAAGCTATTCGTTTTGCCAAAGAGGGTACAAGCTCCATTGCAGAAAAATTAAATGGCTTTGGGAAAATGCCAGTGCCTGAAAAAGGAAAAAATTATAATTTTTCTTTAGCAGCTACCAAGGCTTTTTTTAAAGTAACTAGAAATGTAAAAGTATTTTCTGTCGATTCTTTAACTAAATATGAGGAGTCCGTATATAATAATTACAAAGCTAATTTAGATGAGCTCACTTATAAAAATTCAATGGCTTTTGGAGATACGGTAGCAGGCGCTATTTTAGTCAGAGCTAAAAAAGACGGCTATGCTATTTCAAGAGGAAAACAAAAATATTTAGGCAGTAATGAACCTGGTAAATGGCGCCCAACACCTCCCGATTATTTAGATGGCGTAGAATGGTGTTGGAATACCATGAAGCCCATGGTACTAGATTCTGCTTCACAGTTTATGCCTAATAGACCTCCAAAATATGAAACAAAACCGGGTACTACTTTTTATGGTATGATGAAGGAGGTATATGATATCAATAAAAATTTAACAGACGAACAAAAACTAATTGCCAAGTATTGGGATGATAACCCTTTTGTGATTGAACATGCAGGTCATATGGTATATGGTAATAAAAAAATTACACCGGGTGGCCACTGGATAGGTATTACAGCACAGGTGGTAAAACAAGCCAATGCTGATGCTGTAAAATCGGCTCAATCATTTGCTTTAACAGCTGTGGCATTGTATGATGGTTTTATTTCTTGTTGGGATGAAAAATACAGAAGTAGTTATGTAAGACCAGTTACAGTTATTAATGAATTATTGGATAAAAATTGGGCGCCTTTATTACAAACCCCTCCTTTTCCAGAATATACAAGTGGCCATAGTACTATTACTGCGTCGGCAGCCACAGTGCTTACAAAATTATATGGAGAAAATTTTGCTTTCGAAGATTCAAGCGATTATCACTACATCGGATTAAAAAGAAAATTCAGTTCATTCCAAGCTGCCGCAGCCGAGGCCTCCATGAGTAGAGTGTACGGCGGTATACATTATGTTTTAAGTGTGAACACGGGCGCTGAGCAAGGGAAAAAAGTAGGAGGCTTAGTCGTTAAAAAATTATTAGAATAATTAATTTATAAAAACCATGTCTACAAAAAATCAAACTTACGATGCCATTGTGATTGGCTCAGGAATTAGTGGAGGATGGGCTGCTAAAGAACTTTGTGAAAAAGGTTTAAAAACACTAGTGCTTGAACGTGGCCGTGATGTAGTGCATTTAAAAGATTATCCAACGGCTACTAAACATCCTTGGGAATTTCCACATAGAGGAGGCAAGACCATCGAGCTTGTAAAAGACAATCCTATTGTAGACAGGTGTTATGCTTATAATGAAACTTCTGCACATTTTTTTGTGAAAGACAATGAACATCCTTATGTACAAGAAAAACCTTATGATTGGATTAGAGGGTATCAAGTAGGAGGAAAGAGTTTATTATGGGCGCGTCAAACACAAAGGTGGAGTAGATATGATTTTGAAGGACCTGCTAGAGATGGTTTTGGAGACTGGCCTATTACTTATGATGAATTAGCGCCTTGGTATAGTCATGTAGAATTATTTGCAGGTATTAGTGGTAACTATGATAAGCTAGAAACTTTACCCGATGGTGAATTTTTACCTGCCTGGGAAATGACTAGTGTAGAAAAAGGTATGCAGTCTAGCATTATGAAAAAATTTAAGGACCGCAGTGTAGTGCAAGGAAGATGCGCGCATTTAACAGTGCCTAAACCTATACATATAGAGCAAGGTCGTCAGCAATGTCAAGCGCGTTCCTTATGTGAAAGAGGCTGTCCTTTCGGAGGCTATTTTAGCTCTAATGCCTCCACTATACCTTGGGCACAGAAGACAGGTAATTTAACCCTGCAAACCAATTCGGTGGTGCATTCCATTATTTATGATGAAGCTAAACAGAAGGCAACAGGCGTAAGAGTTATAGATAGTACTACTAATAAAGTCACAGAGTATTATGCTAAAATTATTTTCTTAAATGCAGCCACTTTAAATACTAATTTGATTTTATTAAATTCTACTTCAAAGCGTTTCCCGAATGGCTTAGGCAATGATAATGGTTTATTGGGAAAATATGTAGCCTTTCATAATTATAGAGGTAAGTTATCGGCCACCATTGATGGACCCATGGATGAATACTATTATGGTCGTCGTCCTACACAACCCATGATGCCTAATTTTAGAAATGTACATAAACAAGAAATGCAATTTCAAAGAGGCTATATGACTTTCTTTGGTGCAGGTAGAGGTCGCGCTCATGCAGAAGGCTTGGGTGGTGAATTTAAAGATGCCATTACTGAGCCAGGTAATTGGTATGTATCTATGATGATGCAAGGAGAAACCATTCCTAAGAAAACCAATCATGTAAGGTTAAGTACCGATAAAAAAGATGCATGGGGTATCCCTCAATTAATTACTTCAGTGGATTATGACCAGAATGATGTTTTATCTATGCAAGATTTTATTCAAACAGGATCTGAAATGTTGGACGCAGCAGGATGTAAGAATATTACTTCTAATGATACTAAACAAGCGCCTGGTTTAGATATTCACGAAATGGGTGGGGTAAGAATGGGTAAAGACCCTGCTACTTCTTTATTAAATGAACACAATCAAATGCATTTATGTAAAAATGTGTTTGTTACAGATGGAGCATGCATGGTAAGTACAGGCACACAAAATCCTTCGCTTACATTTATGGCCATTACAGCTAGAGCTGCTAATTATGCAGTAGAAGCTCTAAAGAAAATGGAAATATAAATTTAATAAATGCAAAAATCAAAGCGGTTTCTAAATATTATTCTACTTTTTATAAGTATCGTAACTACCAATTTTTTTACTACAAATTTATTGCAGGCACAACAATGGACTAGTTCTGCAGATGGGCTTTTACAATTTGCTAAAACTTCTATTACTAAATTACCCAATGCAAATTTGATACCTGCGAATGCTATTAAAATTCAAGTAAATGCCAGTAATACATTTCAAACCATGGAAGGTTTTGGCTATGGTTTAACAGGGGGTAGTGCGCAGTTAATACATGCCTTGCCAAAAGAAAAAAGAACTCAATTATTAAAAGAAATTTTTGGTCAGTCTGAAGCAGAACTTGGTATTTCTTATATTAGAATTAGCATTGGCGCTTCCGATTTAGACGCAGCAGTTTTTAGTTACTGCGATTTACCTAAAGGAGAAACCGATTCTGCATTAACTCATTTTTCTTTATCTAAGGATACACTTCATTTAATACCCATTTTAAAAGAAGTATTGGCTATTAATCCTTCCCTTAAAATTATGGCCTCTCCTTGGAGTCCTCCCACATGGATGAAAACCAATGGTATTTCAATGGGCGGGCATTTACTAAAAAAATATTATGGTACTTATGCTAATTATTTTGTGAAATATATTAGGGCCATGCAGGCGAAGGGTATTAAGCTTCACTCCATTACTATGCAAAATGAGCCTGAGCATGGAGGCAATAACCCCAGCTTATTAATGGACGCCTTTGAACAAACTAAATTTTTACGAGATTATTTAGGACCAAAATTAAAGGAAGCTAAAATAAATACGGAAGTAGTTTTATATGACCATAATGCCGACCATCCTAATTATCCTATTGCAATTTTAAACGATGCGAAAGCGAAATCTTATGCAGCGGCTACAGCCTTTCATTTGTATTTAGGCAAAGAAGAGGCATTGTCGGAAGTGCATGCACTTCATCCCGATAAAAAAATATATTTCACCGAACAGTGGACAGGGGCGAAGGGTAGCTTTGATGGCGATTTTCTCTGGCACTTAGAACATATTGTTATTGGTACTATTCAAAATTGGAGCTCAGTGGTATTGGAATGGAATTTAGCCAATAATGCAAAGTTTGAACCACATACTCCTTTGGGATGTACTGAATGTAAGGGAGCCCTTACTATTCAAGATGGAATTATTAATAGAAATGTGAGCTATTATATTATAGGACAAATTGCTAAATTTATAAAGCCCGGCGCCATTAGAACTTTAAGTAGTTCTAGCGATGCATCGCTTTCCACCACAAGTTTTAATTTAAAAAATGGCAAGAAGGCCATACTCATTTTAAATAAATCAGAAGTGAAACAAATTGTATTGGAAGAAAATAAACAATATTATACATTTAATATACCTGCGAAAGCAGCTTCTACTATTATTTGGCCTTAAAATTACTAATACTAAAATAAGTATCATTACTATAATAAACCTAATCAGGGTTTCAACTAAAAATCAATCATTCTATGAAAAAAGGAATTTTATTTTTTACTACGCTACTATTAAGCATGGCTAGTTTTGCTCAAGCCAATAAGGATGCTGCTATGCATTCTTTTGTCAATAAATTACTTGCTAAAATGAGTTTGGAAGAAAAGTTAGGTCAGTTAAACCTACCTGCTTCAAGTGATTTTGTAACAGGAGCCGTGAGTAGTTCTGATATTGCACAAAAAGTGAAAGAAGGTAAAGTGGGAGGTGTATTTAATATACGTTCTGTCACAAAAATTAAAGAGTTACAAGAATATGCCGTTAAAAATACAAGATTACATATTCCTTTATTATTTGGAATGGACGTCATTCATGGGTATAGAACCATTTTCCCTATTCCCATAGGCATGTCTTCTACCTGGGATATGCCCTTAATTGAAAGGTCGGCGCGCATTGCAGCCAATGAAGCAAGTTCAGATGGCATTATGTGGACCTATTCTCCCATGGTTGATTTAACCCGCGATCCTCGTTGGGGAAGAGTTTCTGAGGGCAATGGAGAAGATGCTTTTTTAAGTTCTGCCATTGCGAAGGCCATGGTACACGGGTATCAAGGAGACGATTTATCATTGAATAATACCATTATGTCTTGTGTAAAGCATTATGCATTATATGGAGCTGCTGAAGGTGGCAGAGATTATAATACTACTGATATGAGTCATGTTAGAATGTACAATGAATATTTTCCTCCTTATAAAGCTGCCGTAGATGCAGGGGTAGGTTCTGTGATGGTTTCTTTTAATGAAATTGATGGAGTGCCAGCATCAGGCAATAAATGGTTAGTGGATGATGTACTTCGTAAGCAGTGGAAGTTTAATGGATTTGTAGTTTCAGATTACACAGGTATTCCTGAAATGGTGAACCATGGTATTGGCGATTTTAAAACTGTCAATGAAAAAGCATTACAAGCAGGTGTAGATATGGACATGGTGGGAGAGGGCTTTTTGAATTCAATAGGCCTTTCTTTAAAAGAAGGAAAAGTAACTCAAGCACAAATTGATAAAGCTACTGAGCGTATTTTAATTGCAAAATATCAGTTAGGTTTATTTGAGGACCCCTATAAATACTGTGATGAGAAAAGATCTGCTGCAGAAGTATTTAATGCAGCCAATAGAGCAGAAGCAAGAACTATTGCTTCACAAAGTTTTGTGTTATTAAAAAATAATAATAATATTTTACCTATATCAAAAGGTAAAACCATTGCACTAGTAGGGCCCTTAGCCAGTGCCAAAGAAAATATGACAGGAACTTGGAGTGTGGGTGCCGATAATACGAAGTCAATTACTTTATTAAAAGGATTAACAGATGCGGTTGGTCTGAATGGAAAAGTATTATATGCAAAGGGCTCCAACTTAGAAGATGATTGGGAATTGGAGAAAAGATTAACCATGTTTGGAAAAGATATTCCAAGAGATGGCCGTACACCTGAACAATTATTAGAAGAGGCCCTTGCAGTGAGTGCTAATGCAGATGTGATTGTAGCGGCTTTAGGGGAAGGTGCAGAGAGTACAGGGGAGAGCGCTTCTCGTACTAATTTAGATTTATCTGCTTCACAACAAAAACTATTAAAAGCACTACTTAAAACAGGTAAACCAGTGGTGCTAGTATTATTCAATGGTCGTCCTTTAACCTTAAGTTGGGAAGACGCCAATGTGCCAGCTATATTAGATGTATGGTTTGCAGGTTCAGAAGCCGGAGATGCCATTGCCGATGCCTTATTAGGTAAGGTAAATCCATCAGGAAAGTTAACGATGAGTTTCCCTCAAAATGTTGGACAAATACCTTTGTATTATAATCATAAAAATACGGGCCGCCCATTAAGTAAATGGTTTTCTAAATTTCAAACTAACTATATAGATGTAAGCAATGAGCCATTGTATCCTTTTGGTTATGGCTTAAGCTACACAAAATTTGAATACAGCGACTTTGCATTGTCTGCTACTCAATTAAAAGGAAATCAAAAATTAATGGCTACTGTAACTGTTAAGAATACAGGGGCGGTAACAGGAAAAGAAGTAGTGCAATTATATATTCGCGATATAGTAGGTTCTATTACTAGACCCGTGCAAGAATTAAAAGGATTCCAAAAAATTGAATTAGCCGCTGGCGAGACAAAGAAGGTAAGTTTTGAAATTACCCCTGAACTATTGAAATTCTATAACACCGATTTAAAGTATGATTGGGAGTCGGGTGAATTCAATGTAATGGTAGGACCTAATTCAAAAGACGTAAAAATGCTAAAACTAAATTGGACGAAATAAATTATAAACTTAATAAGCTTTAGTTTAGCTTTATTTAAAATCTAATATAATGAATACGAGAAGAAAATTTTTACAAGAAGCAGCAGCATTATCAATAGGGGGAACTTTGTTAACTCAATCAAGTTGGGCTAATATTTTTGCTGGACCTAATTTACCAGCACCGGGTATTCAATTATTCACTTTATTTAATGAGATGGATATGGATACCGTAGGTGCTTTACAAAAAGTAGCAGCAGCTGGGTATAAAAATATAGAGTCTGCATTTAGCAAGCAGACTGGCTTTTATGGTAAAAAACCTAAAGAGTTTAAAAGTTTATTAAAGGATATGGGTATGGACTGGCGTTCACATCATGTGGTGGGTGCTCCACTTCGTTTACCACCAGGTTACAAATTACCTTTGGGTCCTGATGGACAGCCGGTGAAGTTTCCAGTAATGAAAAATTTGAAAGACAATAGCCAAGAGTTAGTAGATATGGTAGCAGAAGCAGGAATAGAGTACATTGTTTGTGCTAATATTCCAATTGATACTGCTGATGAAATTAAAGAAGCGGCAGTTATTTTACAAAAGACAGGAGAGCAAGCAAGAAAAGCGGGTTTGCAATTAGTGTATCATAACCATGCAACTGAATTTAATACGACAGGTGGAATTGTTTCCTATGATTATTTTTTAACCCAAATATCTGCTGACATTTTAAAGATGGAATTGGATTTAGGATGGGTTTTTAAAGCCAAAAAAAATCCGGTGGAGATTTTCAAGAATAATAAAGGTCGTTTCCCACTAATACATGTAAAAGATATGGATGCGGCTGGTAATATCGTTCCTTTTGGTACCGGCTCATATGATTTTAAAGAAACCTTTAAAAATGGGGATATAGCTGGAATGAAGTATTATTTCTTAGAGCAGGATTTTCCTAAAAATCCTTTTGAGGATATTAAAACCAGTATTGACAATTTCGGAATTTTTAAAAAATCATTATAAATTAAGGTTAAAGAATTATTAAAAAAGCACTCCTTTTATGGGAGTGCTTTTGTTTTATAAGTATTAGTAGCATTGGAATATAGCTACTAAAACATTGTTTATATCTACTTATTCATTAATCAATTATTTAATCACCTGCTCGGTAATCTTTCCTGTATTCTTATTTTTTAAGATTAATTTCTTTGTACCATAGTGAGTCATTTCTTCTTTAATTAAATAATGATCCTTATTGTACTCTACTAAAT
>Ga0209596_1000163_pt1 | contig 59940 bp, 102 predicted proteins | sample M_130807_MF_Meta_FD_187314 | JGI IMG/M metagenome (GOLD analysis project Ga0209596, IMG submission 187314) | Freshwater microbial communities from Lake Montjoie, Canada to study carbon cycling - M_130807_MF_MetaG (SPAdes) (version 2) | ecosystem: Environmental > Aquatic > Freshwater > Lake...
ATCTTGCACTGACAAGTAAGCACTGCGTGGTGTGTTATAAAAAACGTTGTCTGCATATCCAGTTATTTGAATAGCGGGCCCAGCAACAATTCCAAAGTCAGTGCTTTCTACTCTAGGTGCAAGTATTTGCATGTAAGGTGAGTAATCAACCCGTTGTTGATATGCGTTAGTTCCATTCAATGTTGGCATTCCATTGCTGTCAAACTGTAGTGTACTATAGGTATCTCCGGGTGTGCCGCCTTGATTAGAGAAATTTCCTTGCCAGTTGAACTGTGCTGCACCAGAACTTCCAGCCGGAGTACCTAATGGTACTTGTGTACCGTTGGCATAGTTAACAGCAAATGTATTGCTTGGTAGTGTTAGGTTACCAAAGGCATCATATGTCCAAGTGTTGCCACCGGTTTCAATGTTAACATTACCTTCGTTTATTTGACCGTTACCAGAAGCACCACCCCAGATATTGACATTACCACCTGTTGCTGTGCCGTACCCACCGTATATTTTTACATCTCCGCCTACTGTGTAACCTTGCCCGCCGGTTACATTTACATCTCCGCCTACAGTATTACTATAACCACCGGTGATATCAATATAACCTGGCGCACCGCCGGTAGTGGCTGCGTCACCGGCTTCTATACGGATATAACCACCGGCGCCCCCGGTGCCACCTACAGTGTTTGAACCGCCTTGACCACCACGAATTTTAATGTCACCACCTGATCCACTAGCATTGCCGCCACGTCCAGCCCATAAGTAGATGTCACCACCTTCACCACCTTGATAACCTTCGCCTGGATTAATTACTAGTCGCTGACTACTATCACCATTAATGCCAGCTACACCATCCGGTGTTGAAATGATTGCTTCTTGTGTGTTGTCACCAAATAATAATGTTTGACCTGTGATTGTACCACTAGGATTGTCACCGCGCTGTGTATCTAACGTTGGGAATATGGTTTCACCAGCCGCACCAAATGTCCAGTTGGACTCAACAAAATTGTTATTGCCTTGATTGCCTAGCACATTATATTGGGTCAATCTAAATGTTGCCGCACCATTGCCAGCAGTCATGGTGATCACATCACCGTCCTGATAGTTTCCATCACCTGGATTGATAACTGAAGCATTGACCACCTGACCACTTAGGCCATAACCATATCCCACTGTGAGTCCTGTACCCGAACCGCCAGTGGTGGCTGAAAAACTGCCACCACCACCATAACCACTGCCACCGGTCAGTATGGTGCAGATGTTGAATTGTCCACCGGCTGTTAAGGTCAATCCTTCTAGGTTGACTACCCTGCCAGTGGTGTCAAATGTCCACTGCGCTGAGTTGCCTACATCATCATTGCTGTTGATCACAACATTGCCGGTGTTGGCCAGTTTGACATACAAATTATCACTACCCAAGAACAATTCGGTTGCATACAAGTTTCCACTTGTCAAGTGAATGTGATCGCCGTCGTTTGCAGTTGGATAAATCAATAACTGTTGATTGGCAGTAGTTCCACCTGCTGGTTTTAAAGCAATAGCACTACCACTAAGTCCCTGATCCGGAATGTTGGTTTCATAAACAACACTATTCAATGGCAAGGTCAAGTTACCAGCGGTGTCAAATGTCCAAGTTTTAGTTCCAGCAACATTACCGGCCTGTATGGCCACATTGCCGCCCTGTAAAACAGCAATATTGGCTTCTTCATCTGTACCTAAAATCAAATTAGCACCAGCGGCACCGGCTGCCATATGTATATCCGCGGCCCCGGTCAAGTAAATATTTACATATGCGGCAGCATCAGCAGGGTCTGGTTGTAGTTTTAAGTTGCCGCCACCTAGTATACTTCCTGGTAATGTTAAGTTACCATCTGTGCCAAACAGCCATAATTGGTTAGTGGTACCCTGGTCGGCTATAATAGCAACAGCATATGGGCTAGTTATTCCTAAGGAACCTTCACCTGGACCTATGTAATAGTTGTAGGGGAACGTTAAACCACCACCTGTGTCAAATGTCCAAGTCACTGTTGGTTCGCTATTACCAATGTCAGCAGCCTGCAATATAACATTACCATAAGTATTAAATAGTTGTGTTGCATTCCCGTCGCCTTGTGCAGGAATTGACAAACCAGCAGTAGTACCATGTGTTGGATCTGAATTATTTATAACGAGACCGGTATTAGAGTAAATGACCGTGTCATCAAAACCTATATTACCTGTATTAGCACCACCGGAAACTGTTGTCCAAGTTAAATTACCACTGCCATTAGTTGTTAATACTTGACCATTACTACCACCAGTAATGTGTAAGTTAGAAACATTACCTAATGTAACATTTGCAGTAGTTGTAAAATTAACTATACCCGTTACATTGCTTACAGTTAACCCAGTTAAATTACCAGTGCTTGTTATATTTGGTTGAGCATTGGTTAATACCGTATTTGCAGTTGTAGCAGTAGTTGCTTTGGCAGCTGAAACATAGTTACCACCGGCACCTGCTAATATCACATTAGCAATATTTCCTAATACTGTTTTTTCTGTAGTAGGAGTACCTGCCATATTAACTACTGGTATAACTGTAGAGCTAGCTAAGTTTGCACCAATATTTGTTAGTTCTGTAATTTTAATTGTCGTTGTCATTTTTATTTCCTGATATCTTTAAGCAAATATTGTACCGTTATTACCTATACAAAACCACTTATTTGTTATATATTGTAAGGTGCATCCATCACCGATATTATCAAATGTTATGGTACCTGTACCTGAACTTTGCCATCCTGCATTGGTTACGGTGATAACCATGTCACCGCCGTCAGATAACATCATAAATGTTTTTATTTGTCCTGAAGTTCCGGCACCTAAAGTAGCTGTACTGGGTACAAGTGTACCAAAGTAACTAGCGGTTACTGATAAATCCACTGTACCACCATCATCCAAAGTTTGAACACCATCCAATATCAACTGGCCGGTTACTGTCACATTTGGAGATAAATCTACTGTTATTGTACCTGTCGTTGTTACTGTACCATCAGTGACAGTTAAACTACTACTAGTAGTTGTTACTTCTATACTAGTAACACCGGTATTATCTATGTTTACTGTACCTGTAGAAGGATCTGAAGTAATAGATACTCCTGTACCAGTAAATGTATTGAACGGACTAGCAGTATTTGCTAATGTGTCAAAGTTATTTCTTGTTTTGGTAAATGCTGTATATAGGCTGTCGCTACCCGTAGATTCGTTTTGTAATCCTACTTGTATAGTCTGTAGTCCTGAAATTGCCATAATTTAATCCTTATTATGTATTTATCAATAAGGACTAAATGTAATATTGTCAGGAAGGACTAAAACTACTCCCGCAACCGCATGTTGTTGCCGCATTAGGATTACTGATTTTGAACTGTGATCCGTTCAAATCTTCAACATAATCTATACTGGCATTCTGTAAATATTGCGCTGAAATACTATCAACTAACACACTTATTGACCCTGATGGTATCTCAAAATCATCTTCATTTTGTTCTTCATCTATAGTAAAACCATACTGCATTCCACTACATCCACCGCCTTGAACAAATACACGTATTTTAGCTTTTGGATTGTTTTCTTCTGCTAAAATATCGGTTATCTTTACTGTAGCATTCTCTGTTATTTCTATCATAAACTCTTACCCCACCTTGTGTTAATTACATTCCAATTGATGATTTTCCATTGCTCTTTTAGATACTTTTTCTTATCACTACCGTAATCTAAAATCCAGGCATGTTCCCACCAGTCAATCAATAGTAGAATATCATTTCTTACTTCATGGTTTTTGATTGTTTTTATACTACCGTCATATGCAAGATATATCCAACCTGATCCTTGAATCTTCATTGCTTCTTCTTCAAACTTTGACTTCATATCGTCATATGTTTTATAATGTTTATTGATAAATCCGTACATAGGGCCGTTTGGTTTATTGTTATTTCTAACTTCACGGAATTGGGGGAATAATGTGTTATGTAAGAAAGCACCTGCATAATTGAAATCTTTGTCACCCTCACCCTTATTATAGCGTTCTGCATAGCCTTTAGCTAGTTTATCATAATGTAGGTCTAGTGTATCCTGGCTTAAAACAGGTTTAACCTCACTCGCAGTGAAGTTTAGTGGTATGATTTCTATGTCTTGAGGTTTAGCTTTGTCCTCAAGTAATTGAATTATATCTCTCATACATATATTTATCGTATGAAAGACTATTGGGGATTAACGTCGGCGCACGATTCGGCCTTTAGTTAAGTCGTATGGACTAAATTCTAATTCTACTGTATCCCCTAGTAGAACCTTGATATCATGCTGGCGCATCTTACCAGAGATATAACCTATTACATTTGTTTCATTTATTTTGACACGAAACATGGCATTGGGTAACACATCAGTTACCGTACCATCCATTCTTAAACCTTCTTCTTTTGCCATTCTACCTTCTCATTTTTGATATATCAATCGCTTCTTCCCTACTAAAAACCGGAACTGCATTACTTTTATGTAATGTAGAAATCCCAACAATATTAGTACCTGTATACTGTGGAATATCTTTTGTGCGAACAGCTCCTGAATGACCAGTATCTAAACTAGCAATACGTTTTGTCTCACGCCCGGCTGGTGCCGATAATGTATATTGTAATGGTTCTGCCGCTAACGCACGTTTGCGCTTTTTATCATCAGCGTCAACATCCCATTTTTTCTGTAGTTCTTTCCAGTCGGCATCAAGTTGACGGGCTTTTTGTGCCTCTGCGCTATTGCGAAACTTAATCTTGCCTTTACGTTTGCCACCGGTACTAAGCCAGGGTCCTTCTAAATGCATGGTCATGATGTGTGGGTCATAGTTATTAAACAGTTTTTATTATAGCAAAATATGGATTATTTGTCAAGTTTTTACTTCTTTAAAATGTTCCAAACCTTCTCTTTTTCTAGGAGTTCTTGCTCTAGTTCTTTATAGCGTTTGCCCAATTCTTTTAACTCATCCCATCTATCTTCTAGTTCAGGATTTGGGTGAAGAATAGCCAATCGTTCTTCAATTTTATCTAGTGTAGTAGTTAGGCTTTTGCCCTTGATAGTTACCTCACCTTCAAATTCAGCGTTACCTTTTACAGAGAGAGTATTGCCTTTAAGGCTAGGATCAGTTGAAATAACGTTTGATGTACCATTTAAACCCCAATATAATCCGTTTGAATTATTATTGGGTACAGTAACTGTACCTATAGTAACTGTGCCAACAGCATCAGTATTGAACGAATCACCTATCATAGTGTTATTATAATTTGGATAACTCATTTATTTGCTCGTTTTAGGATATACTTGCCTTTATCATCTATGGCAAATTCTATCTCATCACCCTCACGCCAGCCCAATTCATCTAACAATTTCTGTGGTATAGGCAACATTAAATCACCCGTGTCTGGATCTTCATGTGTGAGTACTTCATAACGAACTAAATCTTTGCCGGGTTTTTTCATATTAATACTTATCTAGTTAGATAAGGGGCATAAATCTTTTCTAATGACTTAATAGTGTGGTCAGTATTCTCATCTTCATGTTTCACAGCAATACCACCTGCGTTACTCCAAAGATTTAAATATTTACCGTAATCATCTACTAACACATTTGGCTCATTATCACTTAATGCATATTTGTGTTTATGTTGTGTAAAGATAGCATTTTGTGTAGCATTTGGGTTGTGTTCATCTAACCAATCTTTTTTAGCCTCTACACTGGCTTTAGCATATGGTCCACGTAATGGTGCACTTAACACAGTGTATGGAATGTTATGTTGATTTAACCATTGTACGACTTTGCCTCCGCCTTGAAGAGGTTGTAGTTCTCTAAAAAACTTATATACTTCTTCAGGGCTACTTGAGGCTAATTCATTTATTGATGTTTCAGTATCAGGAATCTCTTTATAATTACCAACATTGTGCTTTGCGGCCCAAGCTCCAAAGAAGTCGGCTTGAACTCCATCCATATCTAAGTATAGATGTGGCATTTTTTTGTTAGTATCTTCCATTAATTCCTTAAGTTTCATTTAGTTATTATATCACAAAAGGTATAACAAGCCAAATGCCTTGGGCTAATAGTAATGAACCAAAAACACTAACGCCAATACTACCCCAAAACATACGTTTACTCACAGCCAAAATACTAGCGGAAAGTAACACAATAGCTAACTGAAATGCCATTGCGGCAAATGTCAACCATGGTGTATGTTTTTTGGCTTCATCACGTTCAGCTTCAATCTGTAATGCCTTAGCCATTAACTCTTTCTTACCCTCACCCTTAGCTGGATCACTTTCATAACGGGCAATCTTAGCTTCTAATTGTTCTCTACGTTTTGGATCTTTAGCATCTTCTAATTGACCTTCAGCAATACTTTGCTTGATACTTTTAGCTTGATAGAAGTTCCAAGTATCGTTTGCTTTGATTGTATTGGTTAGTATTTTACTACTGAATCCATTAGCTACATACGTTGTAATTGCTAGTAGTAATGCTATGACGGTGATGACCCATCCTGCTCTATCTTTAATTTGTGCTTCACGTTCACTACGTGATAGTGGTTTTACTTCTGTCATTTTATTTTCCTTTAGCTTCTGCTTTGTCCTGTGCTTTGATTGGTAAACTTACAGGATACTGATAGCAAGCTTCTGGATTACCCTGACCTGCTTCTGTTAAGAATGATGTTGCTGCCGGCACTTGACCAGCCGGGCATGAACATATTGCTATACCATCTGGGCCTTTAGTGCAATTCCAACTGAAACAATTACTAGATTGTGCTCCTAAATTCAAGCTGGCATCACACTTTTGTACAGTGGCTTTTTGTTTCCAGGGTAATGGACTAAAGTTATTAGCTTCTTGCGGATAAAACAATTTAGGTGCAAACAAACTCCAAACGTGATTGCTATCTGTTGCGGCACAACTGCCCTTCATATTGCCAGCACTGGTATCAGCGATAGAAGTACCATTAAGAATAGGACATTTGCATTCTACTTCAGGATAAGGTACACCGTTGTTGCCAGTAATTGTTTTACCAGTAGGCTTACAAGTACTTGCGGCACATAATGCGTATTCTCCATTACAAGTTGTAATGCCATCCTTAGATGGTTGAGCAAATACGTGGTTTGACAGCGTTAAGAATGCTATAATTGCTAGTAGTTTTTTCATTAAGTTTCCTTTAGTTATGACTCATGCTATTTTATTGAATTTAATCAATTAAATATATATTTATACCCGATCAAAAGGAGCACGCCTATGAGTTGGTTCAAACACAAACCTAGAACAAAAACATCCCCAAAATTATATCCTCATCACTCAAGCCCTATAGCAGAAAAGATACTAAAAGAGACTAAATTAGAGGTTACGGGGGCAAAAGATATAGATAAGAAAAAGAAAAAATGACAAGCCGAGAATTACAACAAATGTACCAACAATGGTGCCAGGGTAATGATAATTATGGCCATCGTTGGTTAGACTTTGTAGAGCTGGCAGCAATATACTTCAAACAACCAGAAAGTGAAGTAATTAGAGAGTTACAGAAGCATTATTGGTTTGTTAAAAATAACAAATAATTTAAATTTTAGATAGCTAGATAACATTATAAATATCTTTATAAACACACTTATAAGGAAAACATGGCTTCAAATCTAAATTCAGAATTTAATTACCGCTATCAGGTTATTGGTTCAACACCCTGGGAAAAAATCAAAACACTTCAAGGATTCTACGTTGGAAGAACACGTGCCGCTGTACTTGAAGAATGTGCCGAATTAAAATATCAGGCTAAACTTGAAGAAATGAAACACTTAAAAACAGTACCTGCACTACCACACATATTGCTTAATTTACAAGCAGAAATCCTTGAATTAGAATCACATTTAGAGGATCAACGTCATGCTTTTGAACTCAATCGTAAAGAGATTAAAATATTAGAAAAATATATGGCTGAACTATATGCTGAAGTAGAACCAACTAGACTTAAACATGAAGATGGGACACCGTATACAGATGATGAGATGTTTGAAGCTAATGCTAATTATGAATTTACAGTAACAGTTGGTAGAGAAATACAATCTGAAATCATTGCTTTGGGAAGACCTAGTCCAGCAAAACTATTAAATGCTATGAGTAATCCTCAAACATTAAACGCATTAATGCAAATTGGTCTTGTTCCACAAGGTACGGTATTATTAGAACAAAAAGATATTATGTTAGAGTTAACCAATCAATCACCTTCAGATAATAGTATACATACGAATGAGGTACAGACCATAGAGTCATCTGCTAATGATAACAACATGGTATAGCACTAATATACTCGCACAAATTAGGCTCTAAGGAGCCTTTTTTATTGTCATAAATACTATTAAACTTACATAAAAGGTAATTTCATGTCTTTAAATATAGGGCCCGGTATCAACATAGTCGGTAGTGTTATAATAACACCCGCTATTGGCACAACCATACCGGATAATCCTATAATAGGTACAGCATTTTCTAACATCCCAACATCAGCCAATGTATCATATACTGCTCCGTCTGATAACGGAGGCTCTACTATATTAAAGTATATAGCAACAAGTACTCCAGGTGGTATTACTGGAACATTAAACCAAGCAGGATCTGGTACTATTACTGTCAATGGATTAACACCGGCTACTAGTTATAGTTTTAGAGTAACTGCGACAAATAGTATTGGCATCAGCTCTCCTAGTTTACCAAGCAATATTATTGCTACTCCGGGTGCTGGACCACTTAACACTGTTGCTCCTGTTGTTAGTGGAACAGCCACAGTTGGACAAACACTATCAACAACAAACGGGACATGGACTGGTACACCAACCATAGTATTTACATATCAATGGCAACGTAACGGAGTTAATATAACTAGTGCGACAAGTAGTACATATATTTTAGTAGATGCAGATGCTGAAAATCCAATTAGATGTGTTGTTACTGGAACTAATTCAGCCGGAACAAACTTAGCAAATTCTAATGCTACATCTAATGTATCTCCGATTGCTCCAGGAGCTCCTACAATTGGTACTGCCACAGCTATAACTACATCAGCTACAGTAACCTTTACTGCACCTGTTAATAATGGTGGCTCTACTATATTACGCTATACAGCAACAAGTAGTCCAGGAGGACTAACTGGTACAGTGACTCAATCAGGTGACGGTAATATTACAGTAACTGGATTAACAATAGACACTAGTTACACCTTTACAGTAACTGCTACTAATAGTATAGGTACCGGTAGTCCTAGTGCGGCAAGTAATAGTATTACTGCATATAGTGTTCCGTCTAATACAGTAGCACCAGCTGTAAGTGGCACTGCTACAGTTGGACAAACATTATCAACTACCAATGGTACTTGGATTGGTTCATCTCCGATAACGTATACATATCAATGGCAACGTAATGATGTTAATATAGGAGGTGCAACATCTAGTACATATATTTTAGTAGCCGCAGATGCTGAAAATCCAATTAGATGTGTAGTAACTGGTACTAATATTTACGGAAATGCTTCTGCGAATTCTAATTCTACTAGTAATGTAGCCGCAATTGTACCGGGAGCACCAACGATAGGTACTGCTACAACTATAAGTTTAACATCAGCAACTGTAGCATTTACCGCACCTGCAAGTAATGGGGGCGCAACTATACAAAGTTATACAGCAACAAGTACTCCGGGTAATCTCACTGGCACAGTAACTCAATCAGGTAGTGGTACTATTACTGTGACTGGGTTAACTACAGGTACTAGCTACACATTTACGGTGACCGCTACAAATAGTGTAGGGACTGGTAATCCAAGTTCAGCAAGTAATAGTATTACAACTTATACAGTACCAGTTAATACATTAGCACCTGTAATTAGCGGCACACAAAGGTATGAATCAATATTATCATGTAGTACCGGTACTTGGACTGGTACCCCGACACCAACGTACACATATCAATGGCAGCGTAACGGAGGTAATATATCTCTTGCTACAAGTAATACATATACTCTAACATCATTTGATGTGTTTACTATAATAAGTTGTATAGTTACTGGAACTAATCCTTATGGAACTTCATCTGCAAATTCTAATAACACATCATCTATTCAGCCAATTGCACCAGGATCACCAACTTCAATCACTGCTTTTACAAACGGAAGTGCAGGAGCATATGTAGAATTTACTGCCCCAACAAATAATGGCGGTACAGCTATATCAAGTTACACGGCAACAAGTAGTCCTGGTGGTATTACTGGTACAGTAAATCAATCAGTTAGTGGTACTATTACAGTTACTGGATTAATATCTGCTACTAGTTATACGTTTACTGTAACTGCAACCAATAGTGCTGGTACTAGCTCACCGAGCTCGGCAAGTAATAGTATTACTACTAATAATGGTCCTCCAAATGCTCCAACTATAGGAACTGCTACAGCAACAAGTGACCAAACAGCTAATGTAGCATATACTGCGCCGGCATTTAATGGTGGTGCTACTATTATAAGTTACACCGCAACAAGCAATCCTGGTAATATTACCGGTACATTAACCCAAGCTGGATCAGGTACTATTAGTGTTACTAGATTAGTTCCTAGTACAAGTTATACATTTACCGTTACAGCAACAAATAATGTAGGTACTGGTAGTCCAAGTGCGGCAAGTAACAGTATTACAACAAGTGCGGCACCCGCAGGTGCTAAAAGGGCTATTTTTGGATTTGGAATGACTAGCTCCAGTACATATGTATCAATGGTTAATTTAGTATCGTATTATGGCATAGTAGCTTCCGATGTTACTAACTTATATGGTGGCCGAGCCTCCTTATGTGCGGCCGCATACGGCGGTGATAAAGCTATATTTGGATTTGGTCAAACTGCAGGTGGTAGTTATTATACACAACGTAACCTAGTATCAAACACGGGTGTACTTGCAAGTACTACTAATACTGGTGTTGCTAACGCTAGAGGAAGACTTGCGGGTTCGGGATACGGTACTGATAAAGCTATATTTGGATTTGGACAAGATAATTTTTATACTTATGTATCAAATACTAATCTAGTATCAAATACAGGTGTTGTGGCCGCACAACAAGTTGCGACAACAGGGACAGCCAGAGGATATTTAGCAGGAGCAACTTATGGTAGTACAGGACAAGCTATTTTTGGATATGGTCAAACATCTAGTTCCCCTACTATCGCAACATCGATAACTAATAAAGTATCAAATACCGGTGTTGTTGCTAATAATACTACAGGTGTTGGTACTGTTAGATGGGGATTAGCAGCCGCAGGTTACGGTGGTGATAAAGCTATTTTTGGATTTGGATATGACGGTACACAAAGATATGGTGTGACTAACTTAGTATCAAACACCGGTGTTGTTTCAACAGATACTGCCTTTGTCGGCACTCCTAGATATTATCTTGCGGCCGCTGGCTATGGAGGTGATAAAGCTATATTTGGTTATGGTATGGCTGTGGGACAATATACCAATATAACCAACCTGGTATCAAATACAGGAGTTATAATTAGTGATGTTTCAGGTATCGGTACTGCTAGAAATCTTCTAGCAGCCGCAAGCTATTCATCAACGGTATAAGGGTAAATGTGATTCGCACATTTGCCTATACTATGTTATAATAAGCTGACTAGGAGAATTTTTTGAAATTAACTTATCTACTCGTAATTATATCTTTAGGACTATCAATTAACTCCTATTCACAAGAAATAGAAGAATCTATATCAATAGATTTACCTTGCTATAATACAAAAGAAATATTTAAAAGTCTTAGAGAAAAATATAGAGAATTGCCGTTAATGACTGGCTCAGCTAGTGATGAAGCTAATTCAGTAGTAAGTCTTTGGTTAAACCCTGTCGACAACAATTGGACTATTCTAGCAACTAAAAAAGACCTTACATGTGTAGTTGGTATGGGCACTGATATGAAAATATTACCCTACAAAAAAGGAACATCTATATGATTAAAAAACTCATAGCAATAACTATCCTGTCTCTATTTGGAACAGCATACGCCGACCCTTTAACAGCACAAGCTTGGTTAGTAGCTGATAGTAATGGTAAAATACTAGAAGGGTCTAATATGAGTGAGGTACGTAGCATCGCTAGTATAACTAAACTAATGACGGCTATGGTTGTACTAGATAGCGGACAACCACTAAATGAAATTATCCCAAAAAAACTATACAATAAACTACTAACAAGAGAAATATTAATAGATTTAGCAATTGTTAAATCAGATAACAATGCCGCTAAACTATTATGTGATTACTATCCAGGTGGTTATAACAATTGTATTGAAGCAATGAACGCTAAGGCAATGTCATTACAAATGAATAATAGTACATTTACCGATCCTACTGGTAGGATGCATACTAACGTAAGTACCGCACATGATTTAATTAAATTAGTGTTTGCCGCAAGTACCTATCCATTAATAGTAGAAGCAAGTAATATGGACGCTGTCCGTTGGAGTATCGGTAAGAAGAAAACAGCAGAATTTAGAAACACTAATAGTCTAGTAGGACATGGTTATAAATTCTTAGTAAGTAAAACTGGCTTTATTAACAAAGCAGGTGGTTGTATTGTTATGATGATGGATACCGCAAATGGAATCAGGACTGTAGTCCTGCTGGGTTCAAAGAATACTACAACTCGTATCCCAGAAGCAAAGATGCTATCTATGCTTTATTAATCTTTAGGTCCAAACTGAGTGATATCTTTTTTAGGCATATAATCAACACCGGGTACTGGACTATAATCTTTAGTTAAACTTGGTATCATCTCATCACCATACTTTAGTGTGATATAACTGAATGTTCCGCTATTAGTAGCTTCTTTCAAACCAATCATTAAGTGTCTATGCCATGATATTTTCATATCAACAACCTTCTTAATGTTGTTATCTGTTAGTATATCTGTGAAGTTGTTGTTTTCACGGTAAAAAGTATAATATTTCATTTTTTCCAAAGTATAAAGTTTATGTAATCGGGTTCTGTTTCAAAATAGAAATCATATAATCCACCATCACGTCCTGCAGGCACTTGACAATCATAACCCCAATCGTTAGCACAATTTCGTTGACACCAATCAATGACGGGTTTTAATTCCCCATAACCGATTGTTATTCTAGTTTTGTATTGGGTATCGGGTGACACTTACTTTGCCTTGTTCTAAAAATTCTAATCCTTTTGTATCTCTATATGATTCACGGTAGAATACATTTTTGATACCAGATTGATATATAGCCTTTGCACAATGAATACAGGGTGCGTGTGTAATAAACAATGTAGCATCCTCACTAGATTCTGTACTTGCGGACACTTTAGCAATAGCGTTCATTTCCGCATGTAATACTTCATCCTTAGTAACTAAACGATATCTACGATTACTTTCTACTGTACTATTATATTCTTCTAGTGGATATAATTGGTCATCCCAAACATCACCGGGCATGTATTCTTTATATTCACATTCGTTAGTCCATCCAGTTGGCATACCATTGTATCCTGTACCTAGTATTTTGTTACCTTTAACGATAACTGCACCAACGTTTAGTCTGATAGCTGAACTTAATTTGCTAGTTAGGTCAGCTATATCCATGTAATAGTCTATAAATTTTTGTTTCATTTAACGTAGAATTTTTTAATATGTGCTTTTGCACTACGATCGGGTAAGATACTTAGTACATAATTTGGTTCTTCATACTTTTTGCAAAAAGCTTCACCTATTCTGTAGTTGCCTTTAATCTGTTCAAAGAGAAACTCTTTGCAAAAATCACCAAACTCTTGTTTACTAATCTTAAAATCTTTTTTGCCTTTACTTAGAGTTTGTATATCTAGTTGTTGCGCCATTTTATCAAACATATTAATCCCACAAAGCCCTAAAATATTTACCAAACAAATCCAAACCTTCTTGGATACGGTCTTCATGTAATTGATGCCCTTCAGCATCATACCAATGTTCATCAGGATTCTTATCAACCATTTGAAATGTATCTTCTACTTTACCTGTGATTGGATTGGGATATGTTTTATCAGTTTTAATCCAATCATAGTCACTTTTGCCATGATGATATTTGTCACCATAATCTTCAAATGCGATTTGGTGAAAGGCCCAAATCATTTTATCTAATGTTTCATCCCAACGTTTAGCACCTTCTTCCCATGCTTCATCGTGTGATTCAATATAGAAATCAAAGCTTTGTTGTGTGCTATATTCTTCACCACCAACATCTACAAAATCACTAGGGATACCCTGTTTAGTTTGTTTTAGTTGTATTAATGCCGGATAGATAATAGTAGCTAGAGTGTGGTCTGTACTCCAGGTATCAAATCTATCAATTTGTACATTGATTTTTCTGCGGTTACCTTTATTAGGGTAATTGCCAATATTTATTTTCATACTTCTTCTGTTACCTTGCCTTCAATAAATGCAACAAAATAATCTCCGTGCTTTACTGAAGCATATTCAATTTTCTTGTATTTTCTACTTAGTTCTGCTAATTGTTGTAACGATTTACCTTGACAAATAAAATCGTTTGTTTCACGGTCATATAACAAAATAATATCATCCACTAATTCTGTTTCTAATTTATAAACATTAGGTCTTTTTACTTCTTCTTCAATAATGATAATTGAACGTAGATTTTTACGTAGTTTATATACTGTATAAAACTCACCCATAACCCATCCTAAGGCTAGAATTAGAATAATATCAAGTAGTGTCATAATATTATTTATTGATAGTTAAGTTAGACCATTTCTTTAATTTCTTAAATTTATTTTTCTTAGCTATGTCTAAACCCTCAACTGTAATACCTACATTGTTATCTGTAATCAATTCAACCATAGCCAACAAGTCACCCAATTCTTCTTCAAGCATTTGGATATTAGTCATTGGTTTGTTTGGTTTCATTTGATCTGGTCCGAATCTAAAACACTTGCTTACTGCTTGTGTAACTTCAGCACATTCTTCTTGTAAGATTAAAAGTATTTCTCTTGTATCTTCGTTCATTTTTTATTCCATCTAAAGTTGTTTAATTCTGCTACTACTTCATCTAATGATTCTTGTACTTCCCATGTACCATGAGGAGGACAAAATACATATGTGATATTTTCAATTATCCCATTTTCTTTTTTAGCAAGATTAGGTGTATTGAATACGGTTGAAATCAAATCAATATTGATTGCAATTTTATTGCCTTTGTGTGCCTCACTGGCATTTGTGAGAGAGATAAACATAATTAAAATCCAATCATTTCGGTTAAGTACTTAAAAACTATTGCAAAATTAATTGCAAAAACTATTCCATCCGTGTAGTACATCCACTTAGGACTACCGGTATAATCTTTAGTAACTAATAAATAACCAAAGAACAATGTTGCAAGAACATTAAATATCATTATTGTTTCCTATTAGCTTTAGACATTACATACTTTTCGTGATAGGGTTTCCAATCACTTAAGTAATGGTCATGTTTAATCCAACGATGTATACCCTTCTTTGCTTCTACTAAAAAGCCCCATTCACGTTGTTGACGACCCATGAAGAATAATGTAGTAGCTGGTTGTTCGCCATCTAATTCAAGCCAATGATATTCACCCGGGCCACGCTTAATGATACTACCGGGACCACGCCATGTTTGAAATTCTGTAAGCATTTTGCCATCATCATTAAACACTGGTGTATGCTCCCAGTAACCACCTTTAAGAACAATAGTCATATAACCCCAGGGATGGTCATGAAATATAGGATCATCACTACGAACAATCTTATGTAATGTAACGTTGAAGGGGAACCAATTACGGTCTTTTAGAAATAAATAGTAGCGGTGCATGTAATCTAATCCTGTCCTACGATCAGGAATCAAACGATAACGACCTAACTTATTCATTACTTTGTGAAATAAACTCATTACTATCTCCTATCTGATTGACTATTATAACATACAACTGAATTAAACACAAGTCTAAAGGCAGAAAAAGGGTGACGAATCACCCTTTATTCACATCTCAAATTTGAGATTAAACTAGACCCATTGCCATGGCCTTGTAACCAGCGGCTACAACTTCACGACTAGGAGTACCCAAACGATACTTAGTGTATGTACCACCAAGTTTGTTTGTACGCTTGTTAGCGTAAATTGCCAAACCGCCACGCAAGCGCAAATCGCTTACTGTTGCTGTTGGATTAGCAAACCCAAAACGTTGGGTAATTTGCTTTGCAGTCAATTCTGCACCTTGCTCAAATGCCTGGATAAGGCGTGCTTGTTTAGTTAATGTCATTTTATTTTCCTTTAAAAAATCGCTGTTCTCACAACGTGCTACTATTGTATAACAACTAGGAGTTATATACAATATCTTTTGGTCACCTAGTTTAAACTAGATGTCCAAAAACTTTAACTCAAACACATCTGCTTGAGGATCAGCACCCTTGTAACCACGAGGATTACATACCACGCGGGTAGTGCCAATCATATAATCTGATGGATCATGCATATGCCCATGAGTCCATAAAGTAATTTGCGGATGATCTAATATGAATTCACTCAATTCACTATGATAACCACCGTTCATTACATGATGAACATTATGTCTATATCTGTCATGGGTACTCATTGCACTAGGTGCATGATGACCTACAAATACAACTTTCTTATCCTTCATGTCAGCTAACACTTGTTTTAAGTAACTTAGTGTTTGTTGATGACGGTGAACCGTATGTGCCGGACGTAACTTACTATATCCATGCTCATCATTACGAATTACACTATAGTCATTCATCATATCACTTAACGCATGTAATGTTAATGGGTCACCTTTATTACAATCAGTCCACAACGTAGCACCAATAAAGGACACTTCATTGATAACCTTAATATCATTCTCAAGGAAGTAAACGTTTGGATAGACCGCACATGCTTCACGCAGGTGATCTAAACTAGCACTCCATCGTCCGTGATAGAATTCATGGTTGCCGGCAATATAAACAACATGAGGGAATTCGTTGCTTACTCTACTAAGGAAAGCACGAAACCGTTGTGCGGCTTTTTGTCTTGTACCCAATTCAGTATAAGATTCGTATGGGCTAACCACAGTAGGCGGATGATTATGTAAATCTTCTGCTAACATAATATCGCCGGATAGGATAAGGACCTCAGCACTCTCGGTGTTCTTAAGGTCAATATCTGAAAATTCTAAATGGAGGTCACTGCAGGTTGCTATTATCATTTAATTAATTCTGTTATATGTTTGCATGTACCCCGATACATAAAGCCGGGACATGTACAAGTTTTTTCATCAGTATCAATAGAGTAAACATTACCCTTACTACCTAACACTTTGATGATTGTACTCTTTTCTTTGATTGCCTTAAAAGGATTTGGCTTAACTGACACAAACTTACGACCACGCTTATCTATTGTGATCGGATTTTTGAAATAGACAGGAGTAGTAGAACCAACCTTGATGTATGCAACCATTTTGGTTCCGTCAAGTAAGTATGTATGATTAGCATTGTTGCTATCATTCCAAACTGTTGTTTCTACTACCGCTTCCATTTGTTTCTCCTTACAGGGGCAATACTTCTACATTTTCTAGTATATCTTCAATCAATGCTACTGTCAGTAATTGAAAGTCACCACCATGATCGGATACAAACCAAGTAGCCTTACCATTTACATTACGCAAAATGTAATCGTATTCTTCTTCTTGACCATCAACCAAAAAGTGTTCATAGTCCTTGAAGTATGTAGCCTCGTATTGACCTTCGCCGCGGTCACGACCATAGAATGTAGTCATGTCACGATACAGGTTAGCGTATTCGTCCTGTGTCATGTTTGCTTCAAACATACTGAAGGGATGTTTTGTACCAATTTGAGGACGCAAGCTAGACAAGCTACCGAGGTCGATCAAGTCACGCAAGACGAAGGGATTAGAATAATACTCTTGCAACATTTTACCGTTGTGAGCCAAGTAACCATCCCAGTGACAATACACTTGACCAATAGTACCATCAGCGAATTCTAATGCAATTGTAGAACGAGTAGCCATTTTTTAAGTCCTTTATTTAACTGTCTAAGAATATATTATAGCACAAATGCCATTTATTGTCAAATTTTATACCAAATCCAATTGGACTTGTTTTCCACGAATAGTAACACCTAATCCCACGGGCATTAGGGCATTGTCTTTTTTAGCATTGTAACGCATATAAGACAACTTCAACAGAGCCTCCCAGCAAACTGTGCGGGCTGTAACTGTAGCAAATTGCTCGGTCATTTGCTTGATAGTCATATACATACCAATATCGTTTTCGGATCCGTCACCCTTAAAAATCACACGGAATTTCTGTGAGTTATTGAATCCGTCAATGATAGTTTTTGTACGCATTTTCTAGTCCTTTTCTTTACTGTCTAAGATTCTATTATATACCCAAACCCATTTATTGTCAAATTTTTACATTGACCAGTAAGTCTCTGTTGCAGGATTACAACAGTGTGGGGTATCAGCATCAATCTCTATTTCCTTGCCGGTCATCAAGTTTTTAACCGTTTTCTTAGGGAAAACATAGTATGGGTTAAGAACCTTGAACGCTTCCAAAGTCTTACTGGTTTGTGCTAACGGGTTAGTTTCAATGAATTTCATCATTGACAAGAAACCCATACCCAAAAATTCTGCATCTTTTTGGATAACTTTGATTGCTGTAACTTCTTTCATTTCGTGTCCTTTTCTTTACTGTCTAAGATTCTATTATATACCCAAAACCATTTAATGTCAAATTTAGGCTACTTTTTGATCCATCATTTCACCCAAGATAAACTTAGCAACATTCAATTGTTTACGTACGGCCTCGGGGCGACTCATAGCACCTAATTCTTGGGCGTCAGAAAGAATGCCCATTACGACCATTTCCAGACCAGAAAACTTAGCGGTAATACTTTCTATGTACTGTTCACGAATGTCCTGTTCGGTCATACCGTACATGTTGATTTGACGGGTACGTTGCATGTCACGTGATACTGCGGCTGATAAGTTCATTGAAAGCTCCTTTTGACTGAATAAGACTCTATTATATACCCAAAACCATTTATTGTCAAATTTGGTATGAGCAATAACCCCGAATTTTGCTTTGTTTATTGGTAAAACTCTCATTGAATTTGACTTCATATCCTTTGGCCTTTAATGCCGTCATCAATGTTGACAGGTCACAGTCTTCCTCAAGGAAAGCATTAGTACCATTCTGATAACTGTAAGGAGTGATTTTATCTGCAATACCAAGACTAACCAACTTAGCTTTGGGGAAACGTGCCCAAGCGTGTCCGGGGTCACCGAATACTTTGATAGAAATTTTCTTAGTCATTTGTAGTCCTTTATTTAACTGTCTAAGATTCTATTGTATACCCAAAGCCATTTATTGTCAAATTTAGGACATGTTGCGTTTTTGCAACACTTTATCAGCTAGGCCATACGCTACGGCCTCATTAGCACTCATAAAAAAGTCACGTTCCATGTCTTTTGCAAGCTCCTCAAACGTCTTTCCAGCACTATTGTGGTCAACATAAATTTGTGTCAGAGATTTTTTCATGGCTAAAATCTCTTTAACTTGAATTTCCATATCAGTAGCCTGACCACGTGCGCCACCTGATGGTTGGTGAATCATATGTCGTGCATTAGGTAGAATACTACGTTTACCTTTTGCACCGGCCTGACCTAACAAACTGCCCATTGAACAGGCCTGACCCATAACAATAGTTTGCACATCTGGTCTAATGAATTGCATACAATCATAAATTGCCATACCAGCTGTTACTGAGCCACCTGGACTATTAACATAGAGGCTAATGTCTTTATCTGAATCTTCACTTTCTAAGTATAGTAGTTGGGCAACGATTAGATTTGCCATTTGGTCATGTACTTCCCCTTCAAGCAAAATGACACGGTCACGCAATAGACGACTATAAATGTCATAGCTACGTTCACCTTTACTTGTTTGCTCTAATACCATTGGGACTAAACTCATATTGTTTCCTTCTTTTAAAAAAATTTGCGATAAATACTTAATAATGCTATAATTAGCACTTCATTAACTATTTGAGATATTATACATGAGATATACTGAATTTACAAGAACTTTGGTTGAAGCGGATGACCAATTAAAGACTGTTACCAAACATGATGTGGAACAGACTCTGCGTAAAGCCGGGTATGAAGATTTCAAAATTAACGGGAATAAAATCAATGTTTTGGTTCAGATACCATCCGGACAACAAGAATCTGAGTTTCGTGTAGCAATGCTAGATGAAATATTAGTAGAACTAAAGAAAGTATACAGGAATCAAGTGCAATTCAGCAATGATCCGGGACTAAGTAGTTTAGGTGGTATTGTGTTTGGTAGTAGCCCAGTAACTGTGGTTGTTAAAGACATTGGTAAACAAGGTAACAACAGTGCGGGTGTAGGTAATGAATTAGAAATGGCTGGTTTAATAGCATCTGTGATTCAAAAATACACAGTCGCAAACATTACATTTATTGACCCACGTGGTAAGAAAATGACTATCAAAAATTGTACAAATGTTGACGTTAAGGGTCGTGATACAGCAGATAGAAAAAAAGCAGACGTTGTGTTGTCTAGTGATAAAGGTAGTCTACCTATTAGCATTAAAAAACTTAATGCTGATATGTGGGAAAGTGCTGATACTATGATTGGAGCGAGGGCCCGTGTTGTTCTTGACAAATTAGTTAAAGACGGTTTAGTTAAATTAAAAAAGATTGGCGAAAGAAAAACAAGATCCGGGTCAGTTCCTGTATACGCTTTATCTAAAGAAATTGTTATGGAGCCAACAGAAGAAGAAGCATTAAGTGCTGTATTTGGTAATGACTTAAATCCTAAAGGTGGAATTGTTATTCAGACATTTAAGCCAGAGCATTTTGTACAAGATGGTCCTACAGTAACAATTGATTGCCATGCAGTTATCACTAGTGCTTCAGAGATTCCAGAAAGTCATTTGATGGTATGGTTATTACGTAATGACAGCACACGCAACGGAGGAACATTGGGTGTTGCGGGTATTCGTCCATTAGGTGTAACACTATCACGTGGTATCGGTAAGAAAGGTAACAAGGATGTTATCTTGGTCGATCAATACGGTAACGTAGTAGATAATCCTAACAAATAATTAACATTTCGCAAAAGTTTGATGCTTAAGCCAACGCTTTTGACCATGTCCCATTTTTAATGAAATACCATGTTTAGCTAATCGTTCTCTATGTGCATAGAAGCTAGGACCGTGACTCATTATTCTATCCTTACCTTCACTTTCACGTTTCTCTCCATCAATATCCCATTGATATTGATGTACCATTTCATGTGCTAGAGTAGTGATTAACCACTGTTTACAGAACCATTTGTCCATAAGACGGATTTTGCAATAGGTTTTGCGATATTTAACTATATCATAACTAGCAAAGCACATACCCCAGTATTTTCTACAACGGCCAGTTACTTCAATTTCAGGCATGTTTAGCTTATTGTTAAAGCAGGCCTGATTGATTAGTTTATATAGTTCTACTACCTCAGCTTTATTTGTGCGATAGCTTAGACGTTTTTGGTAACCGATACTTGGTAGCGGTTCACGCATTAGTTTGGAAAGATCGGATTTTTTTGTCATACTGTATTTATTGTATTCTAATAGCGAAATCTAGCAATATATTAGGAAAAATAACTGTTTTGTTGTCCTTGATTAAATATATGTTTAGGAGAAATTAAATGGAAATTATTATAGGATTGTTAGTAGTGGGCGGAGCGGCTTGGTTCTTTTTTATGCGTAATGGAAAGAAAGAAGAAGTTGCGGCACCTTATAAGGTAGAATCTACCCCGTATGTTGTACCAGAGCCAGCCGCTACTACAAAAATACCATTGGTAGTAGATATGCTTCCAGCTGGAACAGAAGCTTCAATTGCGGCACCTGCTAAGAAAGCACCGGCAAAGCCAAAAGCGGCCGCAAAACCTAAGGCACCTGCTAAAACAGCTACAGCAAAAGCTCCAGCTAAAACAGCAAAAGCTAAAGCGCCAGCAAAGCCAAAAGTTACAGTAGCAAAATAACTACTGATTTGATTAATGAAAATAGGGTTTGATGTAATCAGCGACTTAAATCTTAAACCTGACGAACTATTCAGTTGGGAAGGAAAAGCTACAAGTCTCTATTGTATTATAGCAGGTAACATCAGTAATGATTTACGTACTATACATCAAACCCTATTACATTTATCACATTTTTATCAAGGTGTGTTCTACACCGCAGGCTCATTAGAGTATGAAGGGGCAGTCAATATACCCGAACATACTAATGAACTTTTCAAAATTTGTAAGACTATAAGAAATGTAGCATACTTACATAACCATGTAGTTATCATAGATGGAATTGCTATAGTAGGAACTAATGGGTGGTATAATCTTACCTTCGACAATATTTTATTAAGTGCCGAAGAATTAGAGATTGAACGATATGAAGATATCGGATATTTAGGTAGTTCACTAGAAAGATTACAATTACATTTAGATGTTAAAAAAATTGTAATCGTAAGTCATTCTGTTCCAGGTGAGGAATTATTCTTCGGGGAAGAACCTGATGAAATATATACTATAGCCCCACTTAAATTATCATTAATTAAAGACCTAGAAGCCAAAGTAACTCATTGGATATACGGTGATTATGATAAAACCGTTGATACTGTAATTGACGGAATCAACTACATTAACAACAGTTATTATAAAAGAAACCCTTATTGGGCTAAGAGAATAGAAATTTAAGCAGTCTCGGACTCTACTTTAACTTGTAGAGGATAGCCTTGACTACGTGCTAATACTGTTACTTCAATGCCTTTTTGTTCGGCAATTTCATAGGGTAAAACAGCAACAACAGCACTACCTTGACTATGAATATTTTCTGTAATATGCAATGCTGTATCATCAGTATAATTGAAATATTCAATTAAACTTCCCACAACAAATTCCATACTGGTTACTTCATCATTCAAATAAATGATTTTGAATAACGGGGGTTCTACTAAACTCAAGTTTGGTTTAAGTGTGGTTTTAATTTCTGTTTTTGCCATATATTTAATTTAGTTGTGAGTGCGAGTTTCCCCGCACTCGTATTTATGTAAAATTTATTATATTACTTAGTGTAAGTAATTGCAATAGATTTCGGCTTCTTTTCTTCTGGAATTTTGCGTTCCAAATAAACAGAAAGAATTCCGTTCTTTACTTCAGCATGTATAACTTCAACATGTTCAGCTAAAGGGAATGTTTGTGTAAAATCTCTACTACTCAATCCTCTATGTAGATATTCATAGTTAAGCATTTCTTCACGGACCTTAGATCCAGAAATAATTAACGCATTATTATCTAATTTAATATCTACTTCAGACTCACCAAATCCAGCTACAGCAACTTCAATAGTTACAGTCTCTTCACCTGTTTTAATAACATTGTGTGGCGGATAGTTGGTATTTGTTTGTCCTGCTGTTATACGCATTAATTCATCTAACATAGAATCAAATCCGATTCCAAATTTATGAATTGACGGTATGTCAATGGCACGAAGGGTTAGTGTTTTTGTTGTCATGTGTTTCTCCTAATAAGCAAGTTATGACGATATCGGGCCCGCAATGCGGCACCCGATTTTCTTTAAGTTAAGTTGATTGCTTAACTTCTGCATCAACTACATTGTCGTCAGACTTTTGTGGTTCAGATGCCTCTTTAGCTTTTTGTTCCTCTTCAAATTTCATTTTGGTGATAGGACCAATAGCTTCATATAGTTCTTTAATTTTGTTGTCAATTTCTTCAACTTCAGTTCCAGCTAGTGCAACTTCTAGTGCATCAATAGCATTGGATGCTTTTTCTTTTTCTTCTGCTGTTACTTGGTCAGAGTATTTTTCATAATCTTTACGGAAACCATTTAATGTTGATTCGCCGCTATTTCTTGATTGAATCAACTTAACTTGTTTAGCATCGGATTCAGCATTAGCTTCAGCATCATTAACCATCTGTTGAATTTCTTTTTCAGTTAATCCAGAATCAGATTTGATAGTAATCTTGTTTTCTTGACCTGTACCTTTGTCTTTGGCACTGACATTTAGAATACCATTAGCATCAATATCTAATGTAACTTCAATTTGAGGTACACCTTTTGCTGATGGGGGAATACCACCTAAACTGAATTCACCTAATATCTTATTGTAAGTAAACAACTCACGCTCACCCTGAGCAACTTTAATAGTTACTGCCGGTTGATTATCTTCCGCTGTTGAAAACACTTGAGAGTGTTTAGTTGGGATAGTTGTATTTTTAGGAATTAACTTGGTGAATACTCCTCCCATTGTTTCAATACCCAAAGTTAATGGGGTTACATCTAACAATAATACGTCCGTACGCTCACCAGCTAATACACTACCTTGAAGTGCGGCACCTGCGGCTACTGCTTCATCTGGGTTAACATCTTTACGTGGTGCCTTGCCAAACAATGATTCAACAATTTCTTGCACCTTAGGCATACGTGTCATACCACCAACAAGAATAACTTCATCAATATCTGATGTTGATACTTTAGCATCTGTCATTGCTTGTTTACATGGTTGAATACTACGTTGAATCAATTCATCAACCAATGATTCTAATTTAGAACGTGACAACTTAACATTCAAGTGTTTAGGACCACTTGCATCGGCTGTGATGTACGGAAGATTAACGTCTGTTTGTGCTGAACTTGACAATTCAATCTTAGCCTTCTCAGCCGCTTCTTTCAAACGTTGTAATGCTAACATATCTTTCTTAAGATCAACCGCATTGTCTTTCTTAAATTCATCAACTAAGTAATCCATAATACGTTGGTCAAAGTCTTCACCACCTAAGAATGTATCACCATTGGTTGATAATACTTCAATTTGAGTTTCACCTTCAACGTCTGCTATTTCAATAATAGATATGTCAAATGTACCACCTCCTAAGTCATAAACGGCAATCTTACGATCCCTTTTATCTTGTTTATCTACACCGTATGCTAGAGCAGCCGCAGTAGGTTCGTTGATAATACGTAATACTTCTAGTCCTGCAATACGTCCTGCGTCTTTAGTAGCTTGGCGTTGACTATCATTGAAGTAAGCCGGTACTGTAATAACAGCCTGTGTTACTTCTGTACCAAGATAGTCTTCCGCAGTCTTTTTCATTTTGCGTAATACTTCAGCACTAATTTGCGGGGGTGCTAGTTTTTGTTCATTTACTTCTACCCAAGCATCACCATTTTCGTTTTTAACGATTTTATATGGCATCAAATCAATATCTTTTTGAACTGCGTTTTCGGTGAACTTACGTCCAATTAATCGCTTGGCAGCATAGATAGTGTTTTTTGGGTTTGTAACTGATTGACGTTTAGCACTAGCACCTACTAATATCTCATCATTGGCATAAGCAACGATTGAGGGTGTAGTTCTAGCACCTTCAGAGTTTTCAATTATTTTGGGGATTCCGTTTTCAATAACGGCTACACATGAATTTGTGGTACCTAGGTCAATACCGATTACTTTGCTCATAGTTTTCTCCTTTGTAAAGCAAGATTTTTTTCTCTATAGACCCGTTAGGCATCTACAGAAAAGTATTTATTATAATAGATTGTGTAAAAAAATATATTATTTAGGGCAATTAAAACAACTTTTTAGGTAAAGTTTGTTCACGCAAATATTTGTCCCAACGTCTTTTAGCCTGACTTTTAGCTAGTTTGCGTTTAACAGTAGGTTTCACAAATTCTTGTCGGTCACGGGCTTCTTGTAAAGTACCATAATCTGTAATCATTTTCTTGAATTTACGTAAGGCCTTTTCTGTATTCCCGTCATTAACTAAAACTTTGCGTCCTCTAATCATATTGCGGCTTTTGGCTGTAAAATTTGCTCCTGATTAATATTTATCTTTTTAATGTTGTTTTCACGGTATTTCTTAGTATTATACATATGTGGCATCAAAGCTTTTTCAATTTCTGTATGTAAACCACGAGCACCGGTCTTTAATTTCATTGTATTTTCAGCTAGTTGTGAGATAGCATCTTCTGTAAAAGCTAACTCAATATCATCTAAACTTAATAGATACTTGTATTGGTCAATATAGTTATTTTTAACTTTTGTTAAAACTTGAATCATTTCCTCTTTAGTTAAATTATCTACATTAACTGTAGTAGTGAAACGTCCAATAAATTCAGGGATCATGCCGAATCGTGTAAGGTCATCCGGACTAACCATAGACAAATCACCATCTTTACGTGAATCCTTAATATCAGCTCCAAATCCAATACTAGTTCCATTTATTCTATTGTTAACAATATCTTTTAATCCAACAAATGCTCCGCCCGCAATGAACAGAATATCTTTTGTATTAACCTCAATCATGTCGCCACTAGGATGTTTGCGGCCGCCACCTGCCGGGATACGACAAATTGTACCCTCAACCATTTTTAATAATGCTTGTTGTACACCCTCACCTGACACATCACGGGTAATACTTGCACCTTCGCTCTTACGGGCAATCTTGTCAATCTCATCAACAAAGACAATACCACGTTCTGCTAATTTACTATCACCGCCGGCAGCATTGACTAACATACTAATCATTGATTCAACATCATCACCCACATATCCAGCTTCTGTTAAACTTGTAGCATCTGCGACAATGAAGGGCACTTTGAGATATTTTGCTACTGTCTTAGCAAGCAACGTTTTACCTGAACCAGTTGGTCCGATCAATAGTACATTACCCTTATGAATTTCTAAATCTTTGGGAGGATTGTTAATACGTTTATAGTGATTAGCGATAGCCACACTAAGAACCATTTTAGCATTAATTTGACCAATAATATGTTGGTCTAGGAAATCTTTAATAGTTTCTGGATCATATCTAAGATGGTCTTTTTCTATAACTTCGTCTGATGTATTATTCTCATCCACCATTAATTGTGTACATAGTTCGATACAGTCACTACATATAGCAACATCTTCTCCTACGATTAATTTATTTACGGTATCTTTATGATTACCGCAGAATGAGCAATGACTTAATTTTGTTTCTGTTGACATACTAATACTTATCTTAATTATTTTTTACACACACTTTTTTAGGTACAACTAATAATTCAATTGTAGATAAATTCTTCATTATATCTGCTAATTTACTATTCTGATGAATTTTTATTTCAATACTAGATTGTTCTCCTGCCGTTTTATTAAAACCAACATTAATTGTTTTTACATAATTAATGTTATAATAATCACCTGTTCTACTATGTAGTAGTTTAGGTACAAAACATTCACTATATTGTGTTTTGTGATAGAAGTCTTTAATTTCCATATTAATTCTAAGTTCATTCCAATCCATCATAGCATCTAATAATATATTGGGAATAACAAACTCGTTAAAGTAATACTTTTCAGCTCCTACTCGTACAGTAGAGGGATATTGTTGAGCAATTCCCTTTTCTACTGTCCAAACTGATGGTTTACCGTCAGCTACTATCTTTATGGCATCATTCAACGATGCTATATAATTCGGATTCCATGACAATGTATAAGGAATAGTTAATGTTAAATTCCTATACGGATCTATCTTAACTACATAATCACTTTGCTTGATATCATATGCCCGTCTAGGATAATCATTCAATACATTAGCAAGAATCATATCACCATTCTGTTTATTTTCTAAGAATGATTTATATTGATTATCATGTTTAGCTCCATCAAGGTTTTTACTATCCTTACCTTTAGATAGAATTCTATCACTTATCCTAAGTAACGATAGTTTAACATCTACTACAACCTGAATTTTATTACCAATATTTTGTTGTGAGATAATTTTATATTCATCAACAAAAGCCGAACTATAGGCTAGTATTTCATTTTTAACAAGTTTGTCATTGTATGATTCACGTTCACTAGCAATTACTACACCAACTTGGTATTCAATTGCTTCTTTAAACGCATTGTTTTTTGCTTCTTCGTATGTGTTACCCACACCAGTAGTGCGTAGGTAACTATCAGACTTAGAGGTAGAAGCACATGCGGTAAGTATGAAACATACCGCAAGCAATAATATTTTCATTATTGTCCAGAAATAAGTGAACGAACTTTCTTCAAATCTTGCGTATCATTCTTATTCCAAACGATAATACATGACATTGTTTTACTGTCAATTTGAGGTGTAGCTTTAATATTGAATCCAACTAATTTACCTTGAGCAGTTGTAGTAACGGTTCTTACTGCTTCAATATCAGAATTAATTAATGCTTCCCGAATTGAATAGTTAGTATCTTTTTCGTTATCATCTGATGCCATGTCAACATCCTGACCGATTTCGGTTTTAGACTTTACACGATCTTTTTGATTTTCATTTTGTTTACTTTTTGTGCGTGATGTACGGTTATCACTTACATTTGTTCCAAACACGTAACCTACTACATTGGCTCTAGCATTATCACATGCCATAAGTGTAGTTGATTTTTGTAACAATCGGGTAGCACCGATAGATGGTTGTACACCTACAGCTTCAATAGATTCAATTGTACATTTGTCTCGTTGAATCCAACCACATGATTTTTCAATCTTAATAGTTTCGCTAGGTACTTTTGTATTAAAGGTTTGTGATGAAATTGTGGGGATTTCACCTTTACCAACCATAGTGCCGGAACAGCCAGTTAGAACAAGAGTAGCTAGTACTAATAATTTGATTTTCATTTCAATCTCCAATAAGTTTAAGATATGTGTATATTAACACACTCTCCAATTATTGTCAATTATTTTTGATTCTTTAGGAACAATTCTATCTGTTCTTTTTCAGTTTCGGACAACAAATCAAGGTCATATTCGCCCTTTTCTATCTTTTCAACCAAATATTTGATATATTTTTGATTGTGTAGATAGGTATCCGACTGTTCCTTTTGTATCTCAATCCATTTACGACCGTCATACTTATAAACACGGTTTGGTAATGAATCTACTCGTACAAATACATCACCTTTATTAGCAATTTCTGGGAATTTTATTCCAAAATTTGTACTAATTGTTCGTTGATTGTCAGCGGTTACCCTAAAGATATCTGGGCGCAAACTTTTTAATGCATCCATTTGGTAATGCTTATCCTCAAACATTACATAACCACCCTCTAATTCCTTATAAGGTTTTATAGGTTCAATTAATACTTCTGTATCAGTAAGTTCTTCAACTATTTCTTCTTTTGGAGCAACCATTGGTTTAACATCAAAACTAACAAATGGTTTACTTAAATAAGGATGTTGTTCTAATATAGTTTTGGGTTCTTCAAAAGGGCCATCACTAACATCACATAATTTATTTGGACAGAATAGACCGATGCCAGTAGCGTTCACCAATTCAGTACCACACATGTAACAGTTAATAGGATGTTTAGAAGTTCCAGCTGTTGCAATAATTTGTTTAACTTGTTCATCAGTTAAAGGACCGTCGTCTGGTTCATATGCAGGTTCTGTGACAGTGGGAGTTGATATGGGTTCAGTCCCTAGAGGGCTGTCACCCTCCTCATTATCCCACTCTCTACTTGCATTGGCAGCTAACACTAAAGCAATAGCTAATGGATCAAAAACAATAACAAGTAAAATGATAACCCATCTTACCGCACTTTCTAACATATTGTTATCAGCGTTATCACCATAAATCAATGCGGCAATATACTTGATAGGTCCTACTTCAGCTTCTACTTTACGATTCTCGGCTGCAATAGGTGCTCGCTCCTCATTTAATTTTTGTATTGCTTGTTGTGCCTCTCCAATATCTTTCTGTAGTTTACTGCGTTCTCCAGCTTGTTGTCTACGAATCTGTACCGCACGTTCAGCACTATTCTCACTATCACCACGACTTAATCGTTGGTCAACTTGATTGTCCATTTGAGTTAATGCTTTACGGGCTAACTCAATGTTCTCTCTTTCTGTTTTAATTTTCTCATCATATAATGAAAGTTTGGCTTGTACATCTCCTGTAGTAACACCTTGCTCCATGTGTGCTTTACTTAAGAAGCCAAAGATACCCATGCTTGTAAGTAATGCTAATGCAATAACAGCAGGCACAAGATATAGTTTTAATAACAAACTAGCACGATGCCAATATTTGCGTAGCCAAACAGTTGTGGTAATCTTACCTATTTCAAGGATACCGCCCATGATGATAACAGGAACAACCGCACCTGCAAAGATGGCGGTTAATCCAATAATACTGTACCAGGCAGCTACTGAACTTAATGATAGTGCTACTAATAGTGTGAGATTTGAGAATGATAAAAATTTAAGGCGCATCTAATATTTAGTCTAGTGTTACGTCAAATAAGTGACTATAATAACTAAGAAACTCGGCTACGGGTAAAACAAGTTTTTGAGGTATACTAGGACCGTGAGTCACATGATATGTAACTAAATAATCACCACGATTCTCATCAGTCTTTTTTACCTGTATTACTTCAATCTTGTTACCATCTTCAAATACATAAGATTGTCCTACTAGAGTATATGCGTTCATTTTGTATTATGGTATACATCAAACTGTGCCCATTGACCACGCCAATTATCATGTTCACTATCCATACCACTATCATCAAGTTCATCACCGTCATATACTAAACGTGTAACAACACTTGTACCTTGAATATCCCAGTTAAGAACTTTAAGTTTGCGAGGATCAAACTCTTGACCTTCAGCAATCTCAATAGTAGTTTGTATACAACTACCTTTACCACCTTGTGTCCACATTAACCAATAACCTTTACCCAAATATTCAGGATATAGTTCTTCAAGTTCTTCTGTGGCTTCCCAACGACTATCTTCTTCTCCGTGTGCCTCAATAATAAATGATTCTAAATCACCTTCATAAATGTTTTCACCTTCACTATTCTCAATAGTCATGTGAGTATCATCTTGGTCAAAGCCCCAGAATGAATGTTTACCTTGATACTCATAATAAGGCAAATCAAATCGTGCCGCTTTGGGAGTTTTGTTCTCATCATAGTCATAGCTTTCATTAAGAGCATCACTCAAATCATCTTCGTGGTCTTCATCACTCCAATAATCGTATTGTGCTTTCTTAATCTTATGTACACCAATTTCACGTGTACGACCCCAAATACGTATTGTGTATTCACCGGCTGGATAGTTAGGCAATACATCTGATTCTGTTACAAGTGTTTCGAATTCTTGTTTGAGTTCTTCTAATGCTGCCTCTAGTTCGGTTGCGTCAATGGGTTCGTCATCTTCTTTATCATCTACTGCTTCTTTAGCCCATCGTGCGGCACGTTCATCAGATTCTTTTTTATCTTTGATGCCCGCTTCTGTTAATTCAGTATCACTTTCACACATTGGACAAATTTTTCTAGGATCATCAATTTCAGTACCTTCTTTATCTACCCAAGACCACTCGGCGTCATAGCTTTGACCAGTCCACTTACACTTAGTACATTTGTGTGTAGGCTCTGGTGGAGGAGGGTCACTATGCCAACTATCACTATCACCTAGTTCATATGTAACTTCATACCCGCCTTTACGGTCAGTCCAGCAATCATCGTATTGAAATTCCCATTCAATATCAACATCATTTTCGTTGGCATCGTCAAGCACTTCTTCATAGTCAATTTCACCTGCCTCAAGGTCTGCGAGTTTTTGTGCAATCTCATCCTCATCTAAGTCAGGATAGATTTCACTGAGTAATGCTTCATCAATTTCAATAGCATATTGTCTATCGTGTTGATGCCATTCATGTTTTACAACTGTTACCATATTATTCTCCTATTGAGTTATTCTATCATTTATCGTCACGGAAACGAACAAATCTGGGGAAACGCAAACTATACGTTCCGTCTTGATTTTGGGTAATCACATCACACAAGACTTCAGCAGTACGACCGATGACCAAATTACGGTTAGTGTAATAGTCATCTCTATCAATATCACTAAAGCCACTACCCACATTGACTGTAATTTCTTTCCCGTCGTCAACTCCATGACAAACCAATGCTCCAAGTCTTCCCAAGTTTCTACCAGTACCTTCTTCAACACCTACGACCTCCAAGTCTACAGTTAATGTTGGCTTCCATTTCATCCAATCTGTACTACGCTTACAGATATAGGGAGCTTCTAGTTCTTTAATCATAATGCCCTCAAACCCTGAATTGACATTATCCTTAGCATAACGTTCAAGTTGATCCTTGCCGGCCGCTGTATCTAAGTCAACCATGATGTGCGGTAACAGTTCAACGTTAGACATAGTGTCAACCACGTGCCGAATGTGTTCAAGGATATCGATACGTTTACGCAGTTGAGCATTCCAATGTCCTTCACGGAAATCACTCAATGGAATAATATCAAAGATATTAAACACACTGTCATCAGCCTGCACATTATCTTTACGGCGAGCCTGTCGCATCAGTTCTTGGAATGTATTACCGATTACTTCACCATCTAATACAAATCCGTTAATCAATGCGTTCTGATGTCCTCTAGCAATCTTAAGCCAGTTCTCACGCACTTGTTGTTCAATGTGACCAAAGTTGTCAAACTGTTTGCCGTTACGACTGAAACAGATAGTAGTCACATCACCAAAGTCACTTGGGATAACCATCAACAATACACGAACACCATCAAGCTTAGGCTCAAGGCGTTTGATACCTTTCATCTCAGGACGACCTTCACTGTTAGTAGCGAGTTGGCAACCAAAGATTGGAATCTCATAGTCAGTACCCTTGGTGATTTTGTTAATTGTTTTGTCACTGATACCTGCACGTAAGTCTCTACGAATGACAGGCGCACAAAATGTGTTCCATTCATTGCTATCAAAACGTTCACTCATTTCGTTGATGGCATCAAGTGCGGCATTACCAGTTAACCTACGTTGACTTAACTGTACTAACAGTTCATTGAACTCACCCCATGGATTTTCTGCATCAATAATGCCTACAGTATCGGATACTTTACGTACACCAAATGTAACATAAGGGTTGTATGTAAGTTTAGATAAAAACAAGAAATTGATAGCATTGGTGCTACCTAGGACACTTGCCTCTAATGCTTGTTTGATAACATCTTCCTTATGCAGGCGACTATCTGATTCGTTTAGTTTATTAATCCAACTTGCTGACATATTTTATCCTGAGAATGGCCACGCTGTTGTTGCGACAAAAGGTGGCCGGGGTTTAAGTTCTACTGTTTCAATACTCTCATTATACACGTCCTCGTCAATTTTGTCAACAACGAACGGACCCAAAATAGTGATAGTATCTTCTTCTACTTCCCAATCGCTATAGTCGTATAGCCATGCCGCCCCACTACGCTCATACTCATCATTCGGGTCACCGTTTGCCCAAAGTTCTTCAATTTCTTCTTTTTCTTCATCGGTAAAACTATCATCAAACTCAAAGTCTACTGCACAAAGGTCCTCAAGTTCACAACCCCAACCGATTGTAGGATCAACAGAATGATACCGATCATCGCTATATGGCAACTCGGATTCGTCTTCTACAAACCCTTGACCCCAACGATATAGTTCGGTTACACTCCAGCCACGGATAGTACCATCAGGCATTTTTTTATAAACATCATAGAATGCTTCAACTGATTTTTTATCAGTAGGTTTAATGCGGTATAGTATTGCCATTACTTTTCCTTACGTTTGTTACATTCTTCATATGCCTGATCAGGTACCTGTTCATACTTATCTAGTTTGGAACATTGATACTCTAGTACAATATAATCAGGATCGTCCGTACCCTCTCGCACAAACCAAAACATTCCTACGATTACTAATAATGTTACAATAATTGATTTGATGACGTCCATGATTATACCCCTTATGGGGTATTTAGCTACCAGCTACTGTTATAAAATACTTTCAATCCTAAGAACACTTCTGCCTTAGCATTGTTTACAAACTCAAGGTCTTGTTCATAGTAATGATTATCAGATGGCTTACCAAAGAAGAAACCTTCTGTATCTGGAAGTTGACCGTGACGAATAGCACGTTCAAGATTATCCAAGTCGTCCCATGTTAGTTCAAGTTCAATGCCGTTGAATATAGGCCAACCGACACTTTGTCTTGGGCGACCTTTACTAACCCACAGTTGTTCCATCCAACCATGCAAGTTAGGATGCTTACGCCAGTAAGCAAGTTCATGTGGCTTAGTAACCGTATCACTTACAAACTCATCACCATTGGCATCTAATTCTGCGGTGTCGTAGAATTCATTGTATTGCCCTCTTTTGCTGGCAACATAAGCATACATATCTAGTCCCATAATATCTTCCACCTTTTTACGTTTATATTTCACTTAGTCTGTTCAACAGTTACCTGTTTAACTTTTTCTACTCCACTGTCAGCAATTTTAGCAATACCGCTAAAGCCCACAGTTGAGACTACAATACCAAGAACAAAACCTATTAATAAATTTGTCATTTTAAATCTCCGGAAATTGATATAATTGCCAATCTTCAGCATACTCTGTTTCTAACACAGTTGCCGCATCTGTATAGCCATGATTGACTAATGTTTGAATACAATTTTTAATAATCAAATTAGCAAACATATCAGGATCAAAGTCATATGTATATGTAGAACGATTACCCTTATCATCGGTTTCTACATATCCTTTAGCTTGTTTAAAAAGCTTTTCAATATAGTTATTCATCATTTATCTCCACCATTCCAAAATGTATAAGTAAATCTCTGCCCAATAAAGGACCATGCTCCCATGCACTACATGCATAACGATTGCATTCTTCTACAATCAATTTGGCAAATTTTTCGTGATTGACATGGCTAGTATTAGGATCAGGCCATACTTGTCTTGCTAATTCTAAAATTCGTTCGTTCATACAATGACCTTTACACGATTAAGTTGGGTAGTATTATCACGGTGACCTTTAACAGTACCATAAATGTCAAACATCTTGCCAACTGGCAGTTCACTCTTATAAGCAAAGAACACAACTTGGTCGGCACTAGTGATACCAGTAACATAGTTTGTATTCCATTTCATTGAAAATACTGATTTCAATACTTCAATAGAAACTGATACCTTGTCATTAGCTTTGCCAATGAAACCACCTGTAGCAAAATTAACACGTTGATCGGCCGATTGACGTACAACACCACGCTCGTAGCATGATGGCAAACTAGCGATAACTGCAACATCATAGTTACCAGTAATAACCTCTCTGTTGGCAATAAGCATTGCGGTGTTATCAAAATCACTTAGTTGTTTACCTTGCAAGATTTTGAATGTATATGCCTGATAAAAAGCACGAACCTTTACACCTTGTTCACGATCCTCGTCGGTGATACCTGATAGGTTCGCCAACAATTGTTCAACAACCATACGATTGGATAACTTTGTTGTAGCAGGATCTGATTCGGATACTACACTTAACTTAATGTAACTTCCGTTGATACGTTGAGCCGCACATGCCGCACTCCACACATCATCGGCATTGTAGTTAACTGTAACCTTTTGTGTTCTAGTTTTAGCACGATATGGAGTAGCATCATCAGCATGACCCATACGTTGAATTTGACGACTAGTCATATTTGATACGTTAGTAAATCCAGGCATTATCTTCTCCTTAAACTTCAGTTTCGTATTCGTAAAACTTAACAGATGGATCCAACTGTTTCAGTTGTTTAGCGGCAGTCATCAATTCTTTGTAACGACGGTTAACTTCTGCACGGGGCAATTCACCATCACATGTAAGATTCTCTGGGCTAAGAGCAGAATCAATTTGATCTGCCAAACGTTGACGACCAGCTTGAGTAGCAATTTCGTATTGCTCACCTTTAAAGATTGAGTTCCAGTGATTCTTCTGGTCAATGTATTTTTGCAATGCTTTCATTTCTAACTCCTGTTGTTTAACTGTTTAAGATTCTATTATATACCCAAAGCCATTTATTGTCAAATTTAAGAACCGGTTGTTACAAACAGTATTTCCGGATCAATAGAGCTTTGTTTGAAAGCCTCAATGTACATATGATGGTTATCACCACTGTCACGGATAAGTTTGTCTGCCGCAACATACAATGCCTTCCAAGTATTACCCCCAATCGCAACTTCATGGTCTCCAGAACCGTAAGCACGGTAAATAACTTTTTTGACGCCTTTAAAGGGATGAGGTTCACTCAAATTCTCAACCTCGTAGATTGACCAAACTGCATACAAATCCAAGTCATCACGTACTTGATTGTAATAGTCAAATTTTTCATCTGTAAATGTAGTCATTTCGTGTCCTTTATCTAACTGTCTAAGATTCTATTATAAGCCCAAATCCATTTGTTGTCAAATTTAAGCGGCTAGTTTTTGTTGCATTTTTGCAACATTATCTTGGACTAATTGCTCAAATCCCTCTTTGGTGACTGGATACCCCTGTTCTTTGAGCATCTTTTTGATATGGGGTTGAATAAAACCTTTAGAACCAACGATTTCAAGGGGTGCTTCACCCTTTTCTAAGCGACCAAAGTATTCTTCAACTGTGAAGTTTTTTGTAAGGAACGTAAGAAAACTTGCTTTAGTACCTCGTACATATTTGAAGCGGGCTACAAACTTTGTGGTACCGTCGACTGGGTTTGTGTAGTCAACGTACTCTGTACCGTAGAAGTTGCCCTTGATGAATGTAGTCATTTCGTTTCCTTTATCTAACTGTCTAAGATTCTATTGTAGCAGAAGATCCATTTATTGTCAAATTTTGGGTATAAAAAATCCCCGTTTCCGGGGTAAATTTTTGAATACTAACGTACTACATTTTTAGAGCCGTCTCCGCCCCCGAATTTACTATCCCAGTCTTTGTCCATAACGACTTTATAGCCCTTTACATTTGCCATCCAACTAATCAAATCTCGTTCCATTCTCCCTACTTTACCCACGTTGTTTGGAACTTTAACAGTATTATTAGGTAATAGGATTCTGGATTTAGCATGATGACCTATGATATTACTAAAATTTATATCTTTATGCCATATAGGATCTAAGTATTCCATACCAAATCTAGATGCTACTTCTAATGGCGCAAATTTATAACCACAACTTGCTAATACTGGTCTAAGCAATCCAGTAAGTTGTACATCTTCATTCCAATTATGAATCCAAGGTTTAGCTTTTTTCATAGAATCATTTTTTAACATGATTGGTTCAGGAGATGTATGAGTAATTCCTAGAACGTTACATGCTTCTAAAAATCTTTTACTTCTTAATGAGAATCCACCGTTTTGTACAACCAATGTATTGGGTTTATCAAGCCAATGAAATTGTAGAAATAAATGTTCAATACTAGAAGCATCATCATTAAATTGAAAACCACAATGTGTAGGTGGTCCAATGTAATCATATTCATAAAATTCTTCAGTGAATTTATCTCCGTTTAGTACCCAACCATCGTCTTGTACTACTAAACAATAATCTGTTTTAATAAATGCATATAGCGAATGCATCATAAAAACAGTATATTGTTTATAACCTAGAAAATATATATGCTTCCATTCTATTTCATCTGGTAGGTCTTTTGGCTTCTCTATTGAAAGTAATAATCCTTTACTGCCAGGCAATTCTTGCATACTTTTCATTATGGAAGGTATGGCAGCAGAACCATTGTTGTGTCCAAATACGGACACAACTGTTAATCGGTCATGTATCATTATTTTTTATTCGTGCTTTGATTTACAAAACCATACATTTTTTCAGCAGTCTCAAGGATTTTGTCTAGTCCGGGAAACTCTGGCATGTTTACTTTGTTAACAATTTGTCCGGTTTTTGCATCACGCTCGGCACTGACTTCCCAGCCCATATACTTAGCATGATATTCTTGGCCCACTAGGTCTTTAGCCATTGATAGAATGTCGGTACGAATTTCGTAGCCATTTTTATTGAATTTAACTTCTGGTAATTTTGGTGTGTAGTCTGACATTTTGTTTCCTTACTGTGTAAATGTTCAGATAGTATATAGCATTTTTTTAGCTAATTCAAATCTTTTGGAAAAATATCATTTTACTTTACCCGCTTTATATACTTTGAAGTCACGAATTGTCTCTAATAAGTTTTGAAATAGTTGTTTAAGTTTGTTCATAGAAATCTCCAATTTGATTGTTTGCGATGGAACTCGTAGGTCAATCGCTCAATATCGCCTATATCTTGTGGATTTCGGCCGACTATATATTTTTCTAACTCAGTGCCATAGGTATCTGTAGAGAAACCTAGGAACACTAATAGTATCCCTAGAATTTTCTTCATATTACTTTTTAGCTTTCTTTGTATTAAAAGCAGGGACCATTGTTTTAAACTGGTCGCCCATTTCTGTGTAGAAATCTTTGCTTGTGAAAATCATACCCAAAGCCATCATAGATTGCATTCCTGCATCTGCGGCTTGTTTAGTGTATTTTGTTTGTGCATCAACGAATGAATTCATTGCTGTTTTGATGCCTTCGTGTTGAACTGTTTGTTCTACCAATTTCTTTTTAAAGTCTGAAACGCCGTCAATAAAGGCGTAAGTCGCTGTGTTAAACATTTTATATCTCCTATGTGTGTGTTTAAAAGTTAGGTTTTTATGAAGAACCCGTAACTTCATATGTATTTATGCCTGTTGATAGATTTCTCTATATTTTGACATAGCCATTTCTCTAGCTAGGAATAATCTTAGTTTTACATAATCAGTTAATTCCTCATCGTCATGTAAAGATGTTTCAATCTTTAATATGATACGACGGGAATTAACTAATATGTCCTCATCATCAATTAGAACCAAGGTTGGATCGATTCCCCAGGTTCTAATTGCACTGAGTCTGTATGGATTACTTCTTAGAAGCTTCGGCTTTTTTATCGTCAGCTTTGGCCGGACTAGCAGGCTTGGCGTCACTTTTAGTGTCTGCCTTGGGAGCATCCTTTTTCTTAGCCAATTTCATTTCTTCTTTTGGTGCTTCTGCTTTAGCAGGTGCAGCCGGTGCTACTGCAGCCGTAGCAGGTGTTGCTGGAGCTTTAGCTGGTTCAGCGGCAAAAGCTGTTGCTACTGATAATGTGGTGATTAGGGCGAGTGCTAATGTTTTCATTTTAAGTTTCCTTTAAGTTAATGAAGTAGATTTTCTAGTCTACATATATATAACGCGGTAGCCAACTGTTTCGTTGACATAAATACATTATGTTATATATATCTTATCAGGGCATCTTTGACGGAAAAGACTATGAAGATGCTAATACCCCAAATCAAATAGGAAAATCCTTTAATAACGGATACTCTTGTATGGTCGATGTTTGGAGAATTGACAATACGCTTTGCATAGGGCCAGAACAATCACCTATCCCAGTAACTGACAAATATCTGCAGGGTAATCGTTTTTGGATTAAATGCGGAAATCAAGCTACATATGATTGGTTTACTACTCAATCACTAAGACAATATCCAAACTACTTTTATCAGCCTAATAGCATGGTAAATGCGTTAACTAGTAGTAATAAGTTATGGACACCCGGAACAGTAGCGGTTAATAATACTAGTATTATTGCACTACCTGAAATACAGGATCGTGGATTACTTAGCACGGTACATTTAAGATGCTACGGAGTATGTAGCACCTATTTAAACTTCATTAAACGTATGCGTAATGAAGGTGAGTGGTATTAACCACCACGTCCACTTCTACGTACAACTGTAGCACCACCATTACCCTTAGTTGGTTTAGGTCCTTGTGATTTAGGAGCTTTGCCCAAGCCAGGATGTTTACTATCTTTCTTAGCGGCATTAGCTAAATTGATAAATGGGTTTTTACTTTTCTTTTCTTCAGTCATGTTTTTACCTTTATGCTATCTAAATATTCATTTACATTTCCATACAGACTAATCATCATAGCAATTTTGCTATCATAAAATCTTATGTAGGGGAAACTTTTCTTTCCGTCTTTATTTACCCCCATATAATAGGGGCATTTGATTTTTTTATTAAGTTCTAATAGATAGGCATGATATTGAACTTCAGGTTGTAACTTCAATTCATATTGATAGAATTCTATTTCTGCTGTTCTAAATGCTAGGTCACCTACATCTGTTAAACGTAGGCCGTCTTGTCGACCAGTCATCCACCACTTGAATAGTAGTTTATCTACTGAGATGTTTTTTTCTTGGAGTAATGAATCAGGAAGTTGAGCCAATACAACTTCTGTTATAGTTTCTTTAAGTGTCTTACGCTTATTCATCTGGGTAGACAACTCTACCGGAGTTCATAAACACCACGGTGAATTTGTCTGTTTTAAATTGTAAATTCAATTTACGACACAAATTACGTGCATGTCCTGGGTTACTGAAGCTAGTTTTTTTATACTTAGGTGTTGCTTCGTTATCTAAGTAATGTTGGCTTTTTAAATTGATAGGTTGACCGTCATAAAACACAGCCCATATACCTGCAGCCTCAACAATTTGGTCACATTTATATGTTACTTTGTCTACTAATTCAAGTAATACTTTAGGTTGTGTTCTACTCATTAAAATCTACCACCATTCATCTCTACTTGAAATACTGGTTCTATTTTAGTTGTATTGTGTAATAGTTCGTAGTTATCTGCAAGTAGTTTAGTCAACTCATCACGCAATCCACGGGCTTCACTTATGGGAATAACCACATCTCGTCCCTGTTTGCCTTCAATCAGGGTTACTTTATCCACGAATCGCTTAATATGTATCATTAGTTATTTATCATGCTTTTTGCTTCATCTTCTGTTTTGTACGGGCCCTGATATGGATAACGTTGAATAAAGATGTATTTAGGGCAAAATATTGTTGTTTTTTCACTTCCCTGTTGTATTACAAACCATCCTGCGGCATGATAACACTTACTTTTAGTACCTGTAGTAAACAAATGTAATTTACGTTTGATATCTAACATACTATTAAACACTTTCCCTGTTGTGGGATATACCTTAAAGGGTAAGTCATGTTTAGTTTTATCTGCTTTTTGTACAGTTTCAAATTCAATATTTGTTTTACGTTTGATAGCTGTGGTGTTTTTGTAATGTGATTTAGCTCCGTTTAGTTTAACTTCAAAGCCAGATCCATCAGCTAATACGTTACCAACTTTTTCTTTACCATCTGTAACTATCCAGAATTGATTTTTAACTACGGGTTTTGCAATTAATGTTTTAGTCATTTTTTATTCCTATGTGTGAGTATAACATTATTTAAATGTACATGTCAACCTTTGTACCTAAACTATATAGATATTGGTACTCCTGGTATTCTCTTGTGAGTTTTAACGATTCATATCGTTTAACTTCCTGTATGCTTTCTAAAAACAGTCTATTTTGATCCAAACGTTTGTCTGATTGTATACTTAATATTTTATCTTTTTCCCTATTATCATCCCTTTTAATATCATTTTTCTTTGTTGTTTCAATGATATCTTTTAGCATATTATACCGTAAGGTATAATTAAGTAAGGGAGTGGGTGCGGACACGGTGCTCACGTGAATAACCTTATATCTTTATGTTTAACAATTAAAACGTTATATACTACATTTTTGTATTTGATGGGCAAGTCTAAATGCACACTAATTCTAGGACCTTCAATTTCATTAATTAATGTGTCATTGCCCACTGTACCGACAAAGGGAATTTTATTCCATTTACCAATAACACGGTCACCGATACTGTATTTACCTGAGTATCGGTTAGCTTTGAAATATTCTGCTAGGGTTGGCATTATAACATAAACTGTTTAAGTACACTATGTGCTAAAGACAAATCCTCTACTAGTGGTTCATCTAGCATTTTACGATATTCTACAATGATTTCCATAGCATATGTTTGATCCTCATCATCTAATGTATTCCACCACTCATATAATTCATCTGGTGTTTTGTTTAAAATATATTGTAAATTTTTATAATCTCTTGTCATTATTCAACTCCAAAATGTTGTTTAATCAAATCCGAAGCAAGGAATGGTTCCGCAGTATCAGCAATATCAGCACATTTCCGAACAATCAATTCGGCGAACTTTTCTAAATTATCAACGTTCATCCATTTACCACTTACGTCGGTCCCTACTTGTTCAATCAATTCTTTAATTCGGTTATTCATTTTTCTTGGTCAGCCAATGTTGTGAAAAAGGTTTTAACTTTGGTATCATTATCCCATGATGTAGTATAATCATTATCTTTATCAGATAAAGCAATAGCCTCATCATACGTAAGTACACGATGGCTTACAATCTGTTCACCCAAATACTCTTGGCTAAACTCTTTTGCTTCTTCCATTGTTACTGTATCTAACGCCCACAATGATTTGTCTTTACCATAGTTGTCAGTACCTTTGGGCACTTCAACCATATAACGATTTCTAAATGTACTAACACATTCTACTAACACCCATTCTGTTTCTTGTTTACTTAACATAAAACTTCCATCTCCGTTATCTTTCCAAATTAATGAATCGCCCTCACGCCATCCTACCTGCTCTAACACTTCGGGCGGAAACTCCAATATCATGTCTGATGTAATTGGATCTTCTTGTAAATCAACAGTCCATACTTTTTTAATCATTTTACTAAACTTCCTGTATATGGTGAATTTAACCATGCCGCATACGAATCCGCTTGTGAACTAAGCTTGACCAAATCATAGCGGCCGCAGAATTTCATAAAATGAATTCCTACGTGAGGTGTAGTCTCAACTCGTACACTTTCACGGATACGTTGATCCACAGCATCTTTGATTTCTTGGGGCTGTGCTGTCAAATCTATCAAGCCTCGGTTTCTTTCAAATGCGTCCCTAACTCGTATTTCATTGCCCTCGTGGTCAATCCAGCGAGAAAGCATAAAATTATTGTGGTTGTAGCCCATCTTATGACGATCTTCAAACGCTTCACGAATGCCAACTTTATTCTTAGTGCCTTTTTCTCTGGCTCCAGGATAGGCCGCAAAAATATTATCGCCAGGATCCCCCCTGCATAGCTTACGAAAAAGTATATACTCAGGATCCTCTAGTAGTTTTGGTTCTTTAGTTTTCTTATCAATGACTGGCTTACCATTTTCTTTGAGATAGCCACGCAACGTTACTAGCTCGTTAGTCACTCCATTAACCTGCGAAACTTTTTCGGTTATTAATTGGTGATAGTCGCTATCTGTACTCAGTATGTAGTGTGTGTCTTCCGGATGCAAGTGGATGAATCTTGCAATCATGTCATCTGCCTCAGCACGTTCATGCCGCAGGACACTTACGTTGGTCCTCTCACGAATGTAGGTTGTAAATTTTTCGTAAGTTTCCCAAAACATTTTTGACTCTTCGGCTTCTTCCTCAGTAATAGACATAGCATCAACTACACGATTCTTTTTATAAGGAGCATACATGTCCTTACGAAAGCTCCTACCCTCGAGACAAAACACCACGTGGTCAATACCAAACCGTTTTACTGCTTGATTGACGCTTGCTAATGTCAGATGAAGGGCCATGCCTATCTTCTCCTCAGTTGTGCTATTGCGTGAAGCAACATGACGGGCACGGAAGAAAGTATTTGCGGTATCGATTAGTGCGTATTTCATATGTTTATTATATACTACTATTTAGTTTTTGTCAATTTTACTTGTTCCAAAAACAAATCTGGATTTTCTCCTATTGTGTTAAACACACTAGTATTGTCAATAGTAAATGGAAGAAATTTGTTTTTAATACGCTTAATTGGAAGTGGAAAACCGACAATACGATCCTCTACTACATTAATCAATTCTTGCATTGATATGTTATGCTTAGGGTCAATCCATTCAAGTTTACGTGTGCGGGTGTTAGTAAAATTCAAACGCTTCATACTATAGAACCGTTTGATATACTTTTCTAATTGGTTAATGTGTAAATTTTCTCCATAATATAACTTTGAAAATTCTTGTTTAGCCGCACTAGGATTGATATAGCCATCCACCAATCGTTTAGATAGATGAATAGTGATACCAAAACCTAGCGTATCGTTGTGACTAGTTTGAATAATATAAAACCATTTCATGGTAGTTTTGCCTTAATTTCATCAGAAAGAAAATCAATCACATCGTGACCGTCTTGTGCATGAGAGGAAGCAACTCCGGGTACAACATGTTTGCCATCTGCCATTTTGTAAATCTTTAGAACGATTGACAATGCAACAGTCTTATCAGGACTTTTTTCATACTTAATTGTTTCTAATGAGTATTTTTTATATGCATCAGTAGCCGCTTCCTTTAAGCCATTTGGGTTAACAAACACTGCTTTAACAGTAGCATTGAAGTCACGTACAAATTCAGCAAATGCTTTTGTCTTTATATTGATATTTGCCTTTTTGCTAGTACAGTGGTCATACAAACCACCAAACAAACCAAATTCAGCATTGTCCATTTTCTCACTAGACCAATACTTTTCGTGATTCTCGCACATAAATTTCCAAGCATCTGCACTCATACCATTCATGCCACTAATGTGAGTAACAGTATTTGGTTCCTCTGCTTGAGGGTGAGTTTTTGACAATGGAGTAATATTGTGTTCTTCAGCAATAGATTGTAATTCTTCTGCTTTGATTGCTTCAGGGTCAGTATCGTTATCCAAACGCACACACAGTGTATTTACTGCATGAGTATCGTAATCCTCAATAGGTTTCTTTCCTTTACCATTGATATACAAAAAGTGCTTACGTGCAAAGCTGAGGCTCTTGCTCTCAACATACATCACATCAACCTTTACGTTTAACCAATCTTTTGGATCAATAACTTTACCACCTATTTTTAACAGACCGGCACGTGCCATACCTGCAATAACTGCCAATGTATGTTGACCATCAGTAACGTGATAATGTTTATCACCGGGAAGTTTAACTGCAAAAATTGGGTTCAGTCTACGTTCATCAAAAACACCGGGTGTTGAAATATTTCCGCAATGTCCACCGTCAAGTAGTCGTTGAATATCTTCGTCACTTAACAACAAGCGCAGTTCGATCTCATCATGTTTGGGTTTTTTATCTAGGTCAAAATAAATGTTATTTGCCACGTAATGAGCAATGTTGGCATGCCAGCCAGCATTTTGAATGTCATTCAGTTCATCTACAAGTTGAGTAACGTTTTTAACTTTAAAGTTACCCTTTGTACGTGCAAGTTTATTATCTACTGGCGTGGATTTAATTTTTTGTTTGTTTTTGACCCATTTGTATAAGTATACCATAAAAAACCTTGAATTAAGTTAATAAGTCTCTATTGTATAGCAGAATCCATTTAATGTCAAATTTTACAAATAAGTACTTAAGTACTTATTTTAGCTAGTTTTTTCTGTTTTTTAGTAGCCACGCTTTTGGCAACATGTTCCGAGGATAGCTTTTTTCCTTTATTCCATGACACTTGTAATCCTTTTTTTCCCTTGTTCCAACATATCACCGGTGGTTTTAATGTACCAGCATCAAGTCGTTGTATAATGTCTATACTTGGATCAGCACCCCAATACCTTATTTGTGTTTTTACCTTATGCACAGGTACTCCAGTCATCTTACTAGCTGTTGACATATTCTTATAAGTAACTCCCCTAAATTTAAATGCATCTTTGGGTCTGATAGGACCAATGAAGGCATTCTTTTCTTTTTCCAACTGGTTAGCTAAATGTTTCAACCGTTTTGTTTCTTTAGATTTAGCAATAGTTTCAGGAGAATGAGTTTTTCCATACATTGGATTTTTTTCTCCACGCAATCCAATTTTACCTTTATGTGCTAATCCTATGTTTCTTTTATGTTCTTCTGATTTAGGAGCCTTGCCTAATTTTCTAGCACGGTCGCTCAGTTCTCTTTTAGATTCTTCTGAGTATACTCGGTGTTTTCTACCTTCAGCCATATTAGCCAATGCCTCTGGTGAAAAAATTTCTTCTGCTTTTTTACCTCGTTTTTTACTAGCAGTCTTTTCAATGCAGATAGGATCTCTTTTAACACCTCTTAGTCGGTCACCGGTTGCCTTTCGGTTTGCAATACCTTTGGGAGTTTCTAAAAACAACTTGCGCTTTTGTAGTAGTTCTTCTTTCCAAACCGGGTCATCCCAATAGTCTTTTATTTTTTCAGCACGTGCAGCCAACGTTTCTTTACTAATATTTAATTTTTTACCGTAGCTAGGATGATTTTCACCACGTATTGTTTTTAGATGTGCGCTACGTTCTAATTTAACTAACTCAAATAATCTACTATTTACTTTATATCCAGGATGATTTTTAGTTGGTTTCATAATACTCATCTGATTGAATGCATGAACCATCTTCATGTTTGCTTCACCCGTAAAACGCATTTTCCAAAGTAATGCATGAGCAACATAGTGTTCTCTTGCTAAAAATCTAACTATATTTTCTTTTTTATCTGAACCACCTAAACTTTTAGGTATTATATGATGACCTTCGGTATATGTGTCTTTTGGTAATTTTCTATTTTTTGCAAAATTAACTAGGTTAGCATACCATTTAGCATATTTTTTATTTTGCGGTTCTACTGGCCATGCTATCATCAACTTACCTCTGTTCTACCATTTCCTAAATCCTTTGTACGGATTACTCTTGCATCACGGTTCTCCGGATCTGCAACTTGCTGTTCATACATCTCTAAGGCCACATTGCGGCAAACTGTCTGAAACCAACGATCCACAATGATAACATCTGTATCATCATCACGTTGTTTATAACCTGCCCTAATTAAATTCAGTACAAACTTGTCATTGAAATCTAAATCAAATGCACCATCATTGATATTCTCGGGATTGATTTCTACCTTAGTGATAGCAATGTAGGGTTCACCTGCAGCCGTTGCTTTTTCTTTTTCTGTAAGCTCGGGTGTCGGAGGCTTTTGTTGTTTAGGCTTAGGTTCTTTTTTAACAACAGGTTCAACCTCTTGTTTTTTAAATAAGTTCTTTAATTTTTCAAACATTTGTATCTTTCTAGTAATTTAAAGCTGGCTAAGTTTTTAGCCTTACTTTCACACATCATATCAAAATTGTCAATGAATGTCAATGCCCAATCGTTCACAGCTTCGTTCCAATAATAGTCAGAATGGGCACGTAGTTTCTGTTTACTGTAACCTGCTTCAATCAACGCATCATGGGAGGGACGTTCATGTCGGGAGTGTTCAACAAGACAATCTTCCCTACTGACAGAATAATGTAGAGTAGGACGAACGCCCCTCCAACTGTCAATGACCCTTTTAACACGGTCATCAGTAGGTTCAATGTATTCTCCCTCACGTATCCAAAAATGATGTATGTCCATGACCGTAGGGACGAGGTCAGATAACGATAAGCAGTCAAGTAATCCATGTGTGTATTCTTCATTTTCTAGTGTTAGTGTGTTTCTCGCTTCTGGCGACAATCTGTTGTATACATCTCTAATGCCTTGTGGGCCACGTCTACCTGAAATGTGTACGTTTACTTTGAAGTCTTGAAATTCTTTGCCATAGCCCATAAAACGAACCATGTCACAATGATATTCAAATTCTTCTATACTCTTATTTACTACCTCGTCACGGTCACTCGCTAAAACTACAAACTGGTCTGGGTGAAATGACAAACGAACATCATTTGCTCTAGCTGTTTCACCAATGGGTGCCATCCAACGTTCTAAACTGTTCTGTACATCCGTACTATGCCAAAATTCTTTGTAACCATCCATGGTATAAAAACTAAACATATCACTAGTAAGACGAACCATACGCAGTTCAGGTTCTAGTGTAGCAACACGTTTAACCAACGCATGAGTATTTATAATGTTACGTTTAGCAACATCCATAATCTTTTCTTCTACTACACTACGGTTATTACGCTTTGCCCATGCTTGTGTAGTACCGCCTGTATTAAGACCCTCGGCTGAAACAATCTCACCTTTGTGATTAATTTCTGCCCACTTACATGCAAAGCCGATGCGTTTGATAGATTGATTTGTCAAAGTAATAGTCCAAAATGATAAATAATAGATATAGTGTAGCATACCTACGCAATAAAGTCAACTATTTACGGATAACAAAATGAGATTTACCGAAATTATATCAGAGAGTGTCAGTCCCAGACTGAAAGACCTAGCAAAAATTGCTACTAATATGCCAGACGCTGATTTTTGGTTAGTACGTAAGGGTAGTGATAAGACAGTGGGTAAGCCTGTTAAAGAGTTTGATCCTTCAAGGATTGGTGTTAAAGTTGTAAGAACCGATGTTATTGACCCAAAATATCTTTATTATGTAATGATGAATTTACACAATCAGGGACATTTTGCCCGTATAGCAAATGGTACAACCAACTTAGTTAATATTACTGTAAATGATATTGCTAATATCCCATTAGGTCAACAAAACGAATCATTAAATGAATTTACTCCTAGTAATGGTGATGACCGTGAGCCTGATGAAGAAGAAATTCTAAAACAGTTGGCTGCTCAATGGTGGCATGGCACAGAACAACAAATGGCAAAAGCACAAAAAACATTAGCCGTAATGGGTTGGGACATTGGACAAGACGAATCAGGTGATGATGACGCCGGTGTGTTTTTAATACGTGTGGGCGATGAGAACGGAGATAGTTACATTGCGTTTAATCATAGCGATTTAGAATTGAATGAAGGTGAAACTTGGTCAAAGCATAACAACCCAAGAGCAGGTGGTATGAGTAAAAAGTCTGTAAGTAGCTATCGCCGTAGTCATCCTGGTAGCAAGATTCAAACAGCGGTTACTACTAAACCTAGCAAACTTAAAAAGGGCAGTAAAGCCGCTAAACGCCGTAAATCATTCTGTGCTAGAATGAAGGGCATGAAGAAAAGTAGAACTAGTGCCAAGACAGCAAGAGATCCAAATAGTAACATTAACAAGAGTTTGCGTAGATGGAACTGCGAATCTATTGAGCAGATGGAAGAATTATTAATGCTTGCCGAACAAATGGTGGCAAAGGCTAGAAAAGAAATACTATGAAATTTAAAGAATTATTTGAGGGTGCAACACCCAAATTACCGGGTGCGGTAGGTGGCATTAAAGTTATGAGCATGGACCAATTCCTTGCTCAATCGGGTGATGAGCCGGAAGAACAAATAGATGAAATGTCTTCCGAAGAATTAAATAAAATGTCCCCTGAAGAATTGGCACATTTTACACATAAAGCTAGAACTGATAAATCTAAAATAGATCCTAAAACAATTGATCAGGCTTATGGTAAAAGTATTTCTATAATGTTCCCTGATAGTGATAAGCGTAATAAACAATCTACAAATCATAAACAACAAAATGTTAATGAAGCTGGCATGAACCGTAGAGGATTCTTAAAAGGTGCGGCCGCTACAACGGCAGCAGGCGTAGCTGGCTGTGCAACACCCTCTAGGGACACCAATAGTGATGTATCAAGATTGACGGCCGATGATGTTAGACAACGTATGCTTCGGAATAATGATGTGGAAGAACTAGCCGAAGTTATATATAATAAGATGGTTGCAAGACAACGTAATCCTAGTCCTGCAATGAAAGAGGGTTTTAGAACTATGGCAGAGATGAAGGCAAAGTCTATAGTATATAAATACCCACCTGGTGAATTTCAAAAAGCAAAGAAACATGAATATCAACAACTTGGATTAAATGAAGCAACCAAACTACCAGCACAAACACGTGAACTAAAAGGTCAAGAACTAGACGATTACTTAGATAGAATTCGTAATCGTGAAAAAGGTAAAACAGACAAATATAAACTACCCTACATCCATCGTTCAAGTGTAGTAAAATACTACAATGAAGAAGGTAAACGCTACGACACAGACCAAATCAAAACAGCATTGGGCGTTCGTCCAAAAAAACTTCTTAAACAAAATGAGAAGATGAAACACAGTAATGGTGAACTAGAACAATTCTATAACATTGGTTTTGCCGCACTAGTCGGTATTGCATTAGATGAAGGTACTAACGAACTCATCGTAGTTAATACATGTCCAGGTGCTGGATCATGTAAAGTAGATTGTTTTGCTATGAAGGGTGGTAAGGTTCAATTTGAAGGTCCTTGGTTAAGTGATGGTAGAATACTAACGTTCTTATTAAATGATCCAGATGGCTTCTTCAATCAACTAAGTAATGAAATTACAAAAGAAGAAAAGCTAGCACAAAAAGGTGGTTACAATTTAACTATACGTTGGCATGATGCTGGGGATTTCTTCAGCCCAGAATATATGGATTTAGCATTTAAGTTGGCATCCAATCACCCTGATGTTAAGTTCTATGCTTATACAAAGATAGCAGATGCGGCATTAGGTCAAAAGCCAAGTAACTTCATTGTTAACTGGAGTGAAGGTGCAAGTACTAGCCAAGAGAAACAAGTTAAAGCACAAGATCCGCAACTAGATGTAACTAAGAATAGTCGTATCGTTCCAAGTAAGTTATTCTATGATTTACTGAAGAAGGATAAGGATGGTAAGTTAGTTAAGACTGCTGATGGGGCTTGGCAACCAAAAGACGCGGCAGCATTAGAAGAATTAAAAGACAGATTAGCAAATCAATATAATCTAAAACGTGATAGTATTATTGATTATAATGAGATGATGGCTACTCCGCAAAAGAATAACATTAAGAAATGGAATGTTATCATTGCACCGGGTGAGGGTGATATCAGTGCTAATAGACAAGATGTATTGTCAACCTTATTATTGAAGCATTAAAATGAGAGCAAACGAATTTATTACTGAAGCAGTGGGTAACGATTATCTTTATCATGCTACACAACCAGCGGCCATGATGCGTATATTAGACAAAGGCTTATTAAAAGCAAGCTATCGTCCTCAACAAGCAACTATAGCAAGAACCAACGCTCCCACAATTAGTACAACTCGTTCAAGGCATTACGCTGAATCAGATGAATTTGTTGATAATCTAAATTTAACATATGATGGTAATGCAATAATTCTTGTATTAGATAGACCCTCTATCGCTAATCAATATAGAATGTTTAGTTCTAGTCAAGGTACACAAACATTTGGTGATGAATATGAAGAAGTAATTGTTGTTCCTAAAGGTTCTATGCCAATACGTGGTAAGATGAAGGGTTTCTATTTTAATCCAAATAGAAGAAATACAATAAAAGATTATGAAGATGTGCCTTGGTTTACGACATTACTTAACAGTCCTTATTTACTAAATAGAAAATGAGAGCAAACGAATTCATTAATGAAGATATTAACCGTAGAGACCTGCTTAAAGGTGTAGCAGGTGCTGCCCTATTAGGTGCTACTGGTTTAGCAAAAGCCGGCGAATATCAAGCCTATGATGAACTTGTAAAAGATAAAGAAGCTCTGGTGAATGTTTGGGGTCCTAGACTAGAACAATTACAACAACGTGGTAATGCTATGCTTAAGAAATTAGCAAGAACAGCTGGACCTTCTTGGGCTAAACAATTAGCAGGAACACAACTTCAAGTGCATACTAATGAACAATATCTGCAAGCCAACGCAGAAAATAAAAGTATAAGTATGGACGTTACTGTGTTCTGGGACGCACCTGATGATGTGTTGGCATTTGCTCTAGCACATGAACTAGGTCATATTGCTTTGGGACATGTAGGTGATGTTGCTCCGGAACAATCACGTAAAGAAGAAATGGATGCTGATAATTTTGCTATTAGATTGTGCAAGGCTTTAGGGTACAATAAAGCAGGATTATTCAAGTTTATGCACAGTAAAAAAGAAAATTACGCCTATTACAATTTGTTAGCAAGTCAACCTAATAGTACACATCCTAGTTATGACCAACGTATTAATCGTGCTAAGAAACAAGGGTTTCAGTTATCAAAAGGTGGTGTTCAACAAATGAATACCTTAATGACACATTTAGCTTAAACTTTTAATAACTCTTCCATATAATATAGATTACGCATATAGGGTGACACATTAGCTAGTACGCTAGATTCAATGTCACCCTTTCTTCTTGGACCCACTTTAACTTCAAAATCAATATTGTTTACTTCTTTAAACATATTGACAATATCAATTACTGTTTTACCCACGCCGTGACCTAAACATTCTATACTATTGCTAGGCTTTTCAATTGCTTGTTTTAACGCATCACATATTTCATTTACATGAACATAATCACGTACACATGTGCCATCACTTGTATTGTAATCATCTCCAAAAATTGTGAATTCTTTTGTAGTTCTGGCTTTTATTAGATTATACATCAATCCATCCGGATTAGTTGGTGCAAACCCGCCACTACCAATCACATTATAAAATCTAAAAATAGTATATGGCATAGGCTTATGTTTAGTAGCAAATTCACGCACCACATCTTCTGCCGCACGTTTACTGATGCCATACGCACTTTCACAGTCTTGTGCGGCACCTGTACTAGCAAAGATAAAATTCTTTGTTTTAATTTTACTTAATACATTCATTGTACCATTCAGATTAGTGATATAGTAACTGATAGGATTCTGTTCACTTTCACCTACATTAACTAATGCCGCCAAATGAATTACTGCATCAAATTCGTCTGGTAACTCAAACATCTTACGAATGTCTATACTGTAATAATCTTTTAAACTATCTACTTGTGGTACGTTTAAATCTAACCCGTATACTTCGTATGATCCGTCTAACATTTGACACAAATGTGAACCTATGTATCCTGAACAACCTGTAATTAAAACTTTTTTCATAATCCTTCAAACAGGCCTACACCTGTTTCTTCCTCTATTGGTTTGTATGTTGGATCTTTGCTTAGATAAGTATTATTATCTGTATAGCAAAGATTTAAAAACTTATGTTTATTTCCTAAAACACTTTCAAAATCTTCTCGTGCTAAATGATTACGGTCTAAATCTTTAATGTAATCACTATATTTTACAGTTTCATATGTGTTAATTTTAGCTACATTTGTATTGCTACGTTTACCGGGAAAGTTATCTAAAAACTGAATCCAGCCCTCTGCTACTTCATTATCTAACTCACGTACATAATCTAATGCTTCATCTGATTGTACAGATCCATATATTTCTTTAATCGTTTCTGCGGCATCTTTAATATTGACTTTATGAAAATAGTTTTCTTTAAAGTTATCACTCCAATCTTGTGTGTCTAACACTACACAGGGCATATGTCCTAAACATTCTAAGAATGCAAATGGATAGTTTTCACGCAAACTTGGCATAAAAAATACACTAGCACTACGAACAAAATCTACTTTCTCTTGACCAGTAATACCCGCACGAATTTCATAATCAGTAATACCAGCATCTTCAAATGCTTTCTCAAACTTCTTCTGACCATTACTGTTAGTCATTACTTTGCAAGATAGACCACATTCTTTCATTACACGAATATATGCTTCAGGGTTTTTACCTTCTTCCCATCGTCCAATAAATAATACACCTTTCTTAGGCCCGGTGTATTGTTCTAATAAACCACGCTCACTCATAGGCATACGTAGTAAAGCGCAGTTAGTTGCACCAAATTTAGTTAATTCATCAATATTCTTTTGACTTTGTGTACCAATAACAATATCAGTGAATTCCATATGCTTATTGTAAAAGTTGTGATAACTATCTAAGAATACATCACTACCCTGACTATCACGAAAAATCATACTATGTAAGTGAGTATAGAACACTACTGGAATATACTTATTGATTGTCATTGCATAAGCCGCAGTCATTGCTTCCTGAGTATTACATACAATCATATCATATAGATTTTCTTCAAATGCCTCCAGTATTGATGTACGGAAGTTGATAATCTTTTCAAAGTTAATTGTATCACTAAACGCAAAGGTAGCAGTATGTTCGTTATAACGTAACGGTTCTAGTGGCCACACAGTATTAGCACCAAGTGACTCAATAAGTTCTGTAAATTTACTATTAGGTGCTTTGTCTAATAAAATATCAACTTTCCAACCAATACGGCCACACATCTCTGTAAATCCTTTTGCAAAAGATCCTATTCCACCGTGTGGTATAAAGTGTTGGTCACTAATTAAAAAAGCAATTCGTTTATTATATAATTTCATTTTGTTTCATTTACAGTAGGAACATCTTGCCATTCAGTCCATTCCTTCTTTGTAGTAAAACTACCTTTAAGGGTAGTTGTACTATAATCTGTTACTTCACTTTGTGTTCTATATTGTAACACTTTTTCATTTTCACTATGACCGTTTAGGACAAGATATCTTAATTCATACATATATTTACCTTTTTAACAACCACATAATATGGGTATTCTTATCGTGCCATCGATGGTCATATACAGGGTCACCGGGACCTGTATACATTGCTGTTAGTCTATAAGCATACTTTAACCAAAGTAGTTTACCCGATATAATACATCTTTGGGGTAGCCAAACAAATTTAAGTTCAGCACCTAAATATCTATTTTGATAAAAATCAATAGATGGTATATGCCCTATACTGTCCAATGGCATTATGTGCCCCATTCATTCTTAAATAATGGTACTTGTAATCTATCACTATAACGATAACCACGATTCATTGCTTCAATAGCAACATTCTTAGCATTCAAGTTATAGACACTTTCTACACCACCGCATGGCATAAAGTATACCGGACCTCTAAATCCACCTGTACGAAACTCTTGTACAGCTTTATCAGCTTCTAACGCATCTTCTTTAGTAGCAATAACAAACTTTAAATAAACAAAGCCGATACTTTCATATTGACGAATAATACTAGGACAGATAGCATCGTCCCGCTTCTCACCACTGATACTTAGTTTAGGACTAACACTAAATGTTAATGCATTCTTTTCTCTATTAATTTTCCATTGCTGTAGATAGATTGAAAGGTCTTGACTTAGTTCTTGTGTACCATTAGTTTCAAAAGTAATCTCTTTCAATGCTCTCATTTTTTCGTTTGAAAGTAATTCAGGATAAGACCTTTGCCAACCAAGTAGAGGCTCTCCACCAGTGATAACAAGGTGTTCGTCCATCCAGCGATTATGAGGAAGCATGTCCATAATGCTGTCAACAATATCATCGGTACTACGCATAGGACTAAGATGCTTAAACCTAGGATCCCAACTAGCATAACTATCACACCCTGTACTAACCAATGGTAATTTTTTATAATCATCATAATAATGAACCCTTGCGGCAATATCTTCTACTTCTTTACTTACTTTACCTTTAGGCATGCCGAAGCCTGCACATGTAAAGTTACAACCAAATGTTCTTAGGAAAATACTTGGTACTCCCATATATCGGCCCTCACCCTGAATACTATAGAATAGTTCTGAAATTTTTATGTTACTCATATTTTACCAATTATGTAAAGTGTTTGCTATAATGAAACAACATGTTATCACATGTAGCACCACCCAGAAAGTCTTTAGGAACAATGCGATTCTTGCTTCACCCAATGTAAGAATGGGTACATCAGGCCTGTCATCATCTGTGTTACCCATTAGATGACCGGTTGCTCTTGCCCAGATTTTTTCTAAACTATTCATTAAGCTACCTCATCTTTATTGTTACTAGGATATTTTGCACTAGTATATCTAATAACTAATACGCTTATTGCTATAACAAATGTAGAGCCGGCTACAGCTAACATTTCAACAACATTGATTGGCTGATGACTCATTATATCTACCATATGTCGTGTCAGTGCTGTTATTGCAATGTATAGCAGAAACCTGACAGGCATATGATTGGTCTTGAAATAAATGCCTACCATTGCACCCATTTCCAAATAGATAAACATCAACAACAGGTCACCAACTGTAGCGTGATGTTTTTGAAACAGTTCAGCGAAGGTCCAACCGGCAGCCCATACTGTTGCGGCACCAATACCAAACAATGCAAGCCTATGAAATATGTCTACTAAGGTATGTCCTACCTTATCTACCATTTCTGTTTTCAACATTATTCAAACTCTCTATCTTCTCTATGACCACTACGTCCTGCCATATTGCTATCAGTCTCACGGACCTCTACCCTACAGCACCATACACGTTTAGCTTCTTCACTACCACAGTTGGGCAAGAAGATTGTATTAATGTATTCGTATAAGAAGTCAGATATACCTTCACAACCAGTACGTTCTACTTCGGTAATCTTTGCTAGTTTTAATCTACCTAGTTCTAATAGATGTTCACGCATCGGGTCATCTTGTGCGACTAGTAGAGTATGGTCAAACCATTCTTCTAATTTATCTTTTAATGGTCGTAATCCACCGAAGTCAGTTACCCAGTTACGGGCATCTAATGTATCAGCCTCAAACTCAAAGTGAAAACTCATAGCATAGCCATGAATTAAATTACAATGACTGTCAGCACGCCATTGACGATATGCTACAGGACCTATTTGTCTGTATGTTTTTGTTGAAAAGAATTTTTTGTTTGCCATTGTGTTCTCCTATGTTATATTATAGCATAGACAGCAGAATTTGTAAAGCGGGATGATGCCCTTAAAGGCCGCTATAGTTATTTACTATTTTTTAATTGTTCTGCTTCTGCTACACGTTTGCGTAGACTTGAACTGCTAAAACTATGGTCACGTTTATTGAATATAACCTGTACACCACGGCCTGCACCCTCATTGCGTCCGGTAAAGTTCTTATCCTCATACTCTGTACCCAAAATACGAACATCTAATGGTAATATCAATAACAAGTCAATCAAGTCTTGTTCAGTTTGATAAACTACTACTTCATCTACATAGCGACAAGCCGCAAGTTGAATCTGTCGTTCTACAATACTTTGAATAGGTTTATTCTTAGTATCAGGTCTATCAATGGTCGGGTCAGTTTGTAATCCGCAAATCAAGTAATCACAATGATTTTTTGCTTCACTTAACATAGCCACGTGGCCTGCATGAAGCATATCAAATGTTGAAAAAACTATACCAATTTTTTTACCCTGTGCTTTAAGTTCTTTAATGTGATTGAAAATCATTTTGAAAGAGTTCTCCACATTTTAACTTGATCATGTTCTTTTAAGAATTCATCCTCACCTACAAATGTGGGGGCATCAGCCATAATCTCATCAAGTAACCACTTAATCCGATGTAAGTCTTTTTTGATTTCAAATTGATTAAAGCCGTCATTGTAGTTACTATGTAATTCTACTCCACTCATGTAAATTTGATGATGTACTGAATTATAGTCTATTTGTTTACGAAATCCCATTATTGGTGACCCTTATGAATTAATTTATTTACAACATTAAGGTCAAACTGTAAATTCATAATTTTATCCTTAAGATGTTGATACTCTGGACTATGGACATCTTTATCATGAGTGACAATATCCAAATACATGGCTGCAGCCTCATCGTGCGCTTTAGTAATCTCTTGTTCTAGTAAAACTCGTCTATCTTTTAACATTATTTACAACCCTTGTTAGCAATTTGTAAAAACTCTTGTCTTGCCGCAGGATCACTTTTAAATCCGCCACCTAAACGACAAGTAACTGTGCTACTACCTGTATCTTCTACACCACGTGACTTAACACAATAGTGTTGTGCATCAATCATAACTGCAACATCTTCTGTATCAAGGATGAACTGTAAGGTGTGAAAAATTTGCTCTGTTAACCTCTCCTGAATTTGAGGTCGCTTGCTAAAATATTCTACGATACGGTTGATCTTACTAAGCCCTAACACCTTTTGTTTAGGGACATAAGCTACAGTAGCCAATCCATCAATCACTACAAAGTGATGTTCGCAGTTAGATTGAACATTAACATTACGCTCTACAACCATTTCGTTGTATTGCATCTTGTTGTTAACTGTTGTACATTTAGGGAATGCTTCATAGTCTAATCCCCAAAAGATTTCCCCCACCATCATTTTTGCAACACGTTTCGGGGTTTCAATTAAACTATCATCAGATAAATCTAATCCCAATGCATTCATTATATCGGTGAATTTTGCTTCAATAATATCAATCTTATCAGTGCGGCTCAATCCGTTAGGATTTGTAGGTGTTTCTACACCCATCTTTACCAAATATTCATGTACTTGTTTCCCTAACTCCGGATCTGCTTTGTTTTTATTAAAACTCATTTTAAATTCCTTTTGATATGTTGTGTAAAATTACCTAAATCCCAATCTCTCTGGCAGCAAATACAACTTATTTTTTTGCCTTGCAATTGAGGTCCTGTTCCTCTTATTTTAGCAATTTTACTATATTGCTGTCTAGAGCTTTTGGATCTTATTTTACCTGTATTTGCCCTAGAAATTTTTAAACTTGATTCAGGGGTGTGTGGTATGTTTTTTCTAAAAGAATTACCTTTTATTTTTTCTGATTGTGATAATCTTCCGGCATCATTTTCTTTCGTCTTACCTAAATTACGCAACCGCAATTTTTCTTGATGTTTGGCTTTTCTTTCAGGTGAATAGTTTTTGATTGTTTCAATTCTTTTTGCATTAGTCTCCGGTCCTAAATCACCACCATAACCACCTTTGGCAACGTTATATCCGTGTTGACTTATATGAGTTCTCAATCTCTGAATAGTGGGTTCTTCTAACCCACTGATAACTTTTCTATCCTGATTTTCTTCTAAAAGATTAATTGTAAAAGAAGTTGGCCCGTACTTTACTATAGCAAAATGCAAAGGATATTTGGGTTTTCTTGAGTTAGAGATATGGACATTCCATCGCTCAGTTATGGAAAGTTTAGTGATACCTATATACGATTTTCCGTTGACCGTATTGGTTATTTGATAAAGTTTATACATATGTTCCTTTCAAAGCATCTATCGTTAATGCTCAACGAGACCTAGGTCTATATTGTTGCCTTTATGCAACACAAGTATTTATCACTTTGTTTTGACAACTGATTTTTTTGATTTAGCCCGAACTGCAGGCTTCATGTTAGCGAGTTCAGCACTTCTAATAGCTTCGCTAACCTCTCTGGCTAATGCGTCATCATCCCATTCTAATTCAGTACGACCATTAGGGTAGGTAGTCACAGTTAAGTGACTACCTTTAACTACTGTTGGCAATGAATTAACTTCTGCAAGTTGAATTTTCTTGCGAGCCATAATTAAGCCTTAGATTTTGCTTCTGCACGTGCGGCTTTTTCTGCTGTAATTTCATTACGGCGAGCCTTAACCGCTTTAGCTAACTCTGCTAATGCTTTACGGGCACGTGTACCAGCGGCTGCGTTGCCTTTGTTAAACTTATCATTTTCAGCATTGTATGCTGTCAAACTTGTTTCAATATCATTTTGTGCGCTCATGTTTTCTCCTATTTGAAATGAACTTATTCTGTTTCACCAGAATCTACTACATTACCATCTTCATCTGATAATTCTAACGGACCTTGCAAGATATAATCTGTGTCATTGCAACTCCAACCTAATTCTTCCATACCTTCGAAATAATTTTCTTCCCAGGCATTTTCAATTTCTTCACGTTCTTCTTCAGTTATGTTATCAGGGTATTCCCATTCGGCCCAGCAACCGTCATCAAGGCTATCAAGTTCCCACTCATATTCATCTTGACCAATTTCATAACCATCATCATTAACTAGGTCAATGTCAGGTTGTTCATTGCTTTCACAATAGAATGTGCCCCAACGATAGCCTTCTTCGCGGATGATTTCTTTACCATCTTTATACCAATGCTGTCTTTCATACGCACTCTTTTTATGAAGTGTTTTTAATGTCCATGTTGCCATTTTAGTATTTGCTTTCTCTAGTGTGTTTACGATAGTCTGTGTCCATACGCAACCAATCTTTTCCCTTACCCTCTAGAATATCACAGATTCTATCAATAGTACCGTCAGTCCAATCACTGATTTTTCCTTGATTAATATGCGGCTGATGTAACATATTATATAACTTAATTGTTGCATCCTCGACACTCCAGGGAGTATACAGTCTTGTATA
>Ga0209596_1000165_pt1 | contig 59636 bp, 42 predicted proteins | sample M_130807_MF_Meta_FD_187314 | JGI IMG/M metagenome (GOLD analysis project Ga0209596, IMG submission 187314) | Freshwater microbial communities from Lake Montjoie, Canada to study carbon cycling - M_130807_MF_MetaG (SPAdes) (version 2) | ecosystem: Environmental > Aquatic > Freshwater > Lake...
ATAATTGTTTATAATTGGTTTGTTCCATTCTACTATAATAAATAAAATAATGTTTAAATAATTTAAAAGTAATTAAATTATTGTTTTATTGTTATTAGTTTGTACTTTATAATCATTTTCCCATATTTTAATTAAATTATAACCTGCATTTTTAATTTCAATCTCTTTAATTTTTGTTTTTTCATATAATTCACCATATGTATTTTTAGTAATTGGATTTATATCATTCTTATTAAATTTTGATGGATTACCATGAAATATATCACCATCAAATTCATAAATAGTATTAGTTTTTTCACAATATCCATCAACTTTATATTTCTTATTATTAATACAAATAATTTTTTCACCAATATTCATTGCATGTTGAATAAATATATTTTCTTTTTTCATAATTTCTTCTAACCATTTAATAGATATTTTTGAATAATTACCTTTTCCACATTTTAAACATCCATAACCAGATAGATGGTCATTTGGAGTTTGTTCAAAATCACCATGTTTTTTACATATTATAATAACTTTTTTTCTTGTTGATTCATATTTTACTTTTGAATAATCAAATAAATCTTCATGAATAATTTTTGAATTAATAATAAAATCATCAGTATTTTTTGTAATACCTGAACATTTATAACAACCATTACTATCTAAATGATATCTTGGTTGTTGTTCAAATAATCCATGAATTTTACAAATTATTTTAACTGGTTCAGTCATTTTTATAAATTTAGTTTGAGAATAATCATATTTATTTTGATGTAATTCATTTGCTCTATTAATAAAATCTTCATGTAATACTAATTTACCTGAACATCTTGGACAATCTTGACCCTTTAAATGATTTTGTGGTAATTGTTCAAATATACCATGAACATTACAAATAATTTGAACTTTATTCATACCATTAATATAATCAACATTTGAATAATCATATTTTTCACCATGTATTTCTATTGCTCTATTAATAAATATATCATTATTTAATTTATTAATTTTTGAACAATTTGAACATCCTTGTTTTCTGTTAATATGATTTGATACTCTTTTTTCAAATATACCATGAATATTACATTTTATTTCTAAATAATTATATTCACCTATTTTTTTTAAACTAATATATTCATATTTATTACCATGAATTTCTTTAGAATTTTTTACATAATCATCAAATGTCTTAACCATTTTAATATTATATATTAATAATCCTTTAAATATAAAACAATAATCCTAGATTAAATACAATAGAGCATAAAAATATTCTTATCACCCAAGGTTGAACGCAATAGAGCAGTTCTTTAGTCAGATGAAGCATTATTTGAAATTATATAAATCAAAAAATTATAATGAATTAACTATAAATTTGAAGAAGTCTATAAAAAATATTAAGAAAGACCATTATAAAAATTATTTTATTTATGCTTATAACAAAGATTCTTATAAATGTAAGAAAAATAGTAAAAAATCAAGTAAACGTAGAAAATCTAAAATTTACAAAGCTTAAAATTCGGCATTTAAAATACGCACCGCTCTAAATATTTTATTTTATATTTTATATATTTTTGATATTCCATATATATATTATGTTATAATATATATATTGAACAATTATTGTATTTATTTTAGTGTTTGAACAAAATCAGATTTGTTAACTTATTCCAGAGTATCCCTTTAAATAGTCACAGTGCTGAAGTGTAGTAAAAGTACCATTAATATTAGGTATACAAATTTGTGGGGTCTTTTTATAGCTTCCTGAATATAATGAATCAGGTTCAGGATTTTTTGTCTCTTTATCTAGATTTTTTGTCTCTTTATCTAGATTTTTTGTCTCTTTATCTAGATTTTTTTTCTCTTTATCTAAAATATTTGTTTTATCTAGGCGTATTGTTTCCTGTGTAAACATAATGCAACTCTTTAACATATCTTGGGTATACATGCTTATGCTAGACTTGTGACCATCAGACTTTCCAAAAGTGTCATTTATTGTATCAAATAAATTTATTACCTCGTCCTTATGATGTGTCAAAATGTTTACTATTTGTGTATCTGTTTCAGCCTTCATAATGGATGCAATTGTATTTCCTACCAATGTAGTGTAAGTCTCTTTGAATGTCGCATAAGCATCTTTAAGGTTTCCTTCCTGGAAATTTCCAGGAATATATTTATATGAATATAGAGAGCATTGTTGTTTCAGTTTTTTAATTATATCACTTTTCCAATTGCTAAATACCATTTTTCCCGTAGGTGCCCCACCATATTGATTATTATATTTTAAACTTAAATATTTTATTTTATATTTAATGTATTTATTATAATAATTCATATATATATATACATATTATTTATTTTTTAATAATAATGCTTTACATAAATCTAGATTACCAATTATTCCTTTCAGATTAGGTATACATATAAATTTTTTTGAATGGTCTGCTTCTTCCGTTGCAAGTGCATCTGTTTCTACTTTCTCCATTGCTCCGTCATTTGCGTCATCTTTCACAGATTCATCTGCTTTAAATACAGATGCTGCTTTCCACATTGCTTCTTCCTCCGCTTTCTTTAATGCTGCTGCAGCCGCAGCCTCTTTCGCTGCCTTTCTTTCTTCAGTTGTTAGTGCGGTTGTGCGAGGTACGTGAATTTCGTCGTGTGGTAGTTTGTTGTATGCTTCTTTATCTGCGCACCATTTTTTTACTTCTTCTGATATTATTATACTAGAATATTTATAAGGTGTGTTTTTATAATACCAACACAATCTATCCATAATTAGAGGATACTTATAAGATGCACTGCCCGTGAATATTTTATACTCCTTTTCAAATTGTGACACATTAGAATAATATTCACCTAATATATATTTTGCTAGTATAAAATCATTTTTTTTTAGAAATGATATATCAAGGGATAATAAATCATCAAATGTTCGATTTAGATATATTTCAGCTAATATATATTGCATTACTTTATCTTGTATAGAGGATATATATGTAATCCTGTCTACAAATTTGCTATCCATTATATTAAAATTTATTTCCCTTATTGTAGTCTGTGTCTGAACGTCTGTAGAGTTCCATTTTGTTAGGACTGTTATATACAATACGCGGTCGTATGCAATCTGATTAAATCCAGTATTTTGCATATGTTCATTATAGGTTTGTTTATTTATTAATTCACCTCCAGGTGTAATATATAATTCATTTGGGTCTGCCAATAGTTTTATCCAATCACACTCAAATCCAACATGGTGTGTATAATTATAACATATTAGTTGATCATTACAAGTAAATAAGCATAATTTATGAGATTCTGCATATACAATTATACCTATTATATTATGTAGATCTATTTTGTTAAAGTCTTTATAATAATTTGTAAAATTAACTTGATAATCTAAAAAATAATGTGATAATAAATTAAAAAATAAATATTCTACAATTATATTATTTAAATAATCTCGTAAATGTTTAATATTTGAAAATAGTGCGGTAAATATGTTATTAATAATACTATTATCTGGAATAATATATATTTCTGTTAGTGACTTTACTGAAGGTTTAAAACAAATATTACAATATCTATTAATAAACTCATTTAATATACTTATTATATTGTCTTTAGTTTTATTGTTGATTGATTCGGTATCCTTAAAAAAAATTTGCCAAAGTATATCAGGAGATGTATTTATTGATGTTATGATAAGTCTCTTGGACTCTGTATAGTCTTGGGGGTTTTTGAGATCTACATTTATCAAATATTTGTGAAAATGCTTAAAAGAATCATTACCAGTCTTATCTCCAAAAATAAAAATTATTTCTGCTAGAGATGGACCAAAACTTATACTATATTTTTCTTGTTTTGTTATAAACACTTTAGTAAATATATCATATCTTATTATACCACTATTACCGATATCATCAACACCTCCCTATTGATAATTATTATATTTTAAATTTAAATATTTTATTCTATATTTTGTATATTTATTGTAATAATCCATATATATATATTATTAAAAAAATTTTTTTAATACAATAATAATACAAAATTAAAATTATTATTAAATTTTACACATTTTGACATTTCAAACGCCTATTTTTATTATGGTAATTATTAACTATAATAAAATAATAATTTAATAATTTAATTTGTCAATTGTAAAAACAATATCGTCATAACGATTTTTATTTTCTCTTAAATCATATACTTTGATAAATTGTTTTAAATCTTCTGGAACTTCATTTTTAAGTATGTCAATCCAATCCCACGACTGAACATCTTCAATTATTAGTATTCCATCGTCCGTCATTATTTGTGAATATAATTTTATAAATTGTTTCATACTTTCTAAAGTATGAGGACCATCATCTAACATAAAATCACACTTTATATTTTTATTTAAAAAATGAGTAATAAAAAAATCATTATTGTATGCGTCCGTGGATGTATGTAATATAATTTTATCATTATTTTTTATACATTCCCAAATATCATTAATATTCATAATATCTAATCCATAAACATTTGCATTTGTAAAAAAATCACTCCATAATTTTATACTTCCACCCATATGTATTCCTACTTCTAATACATTTTTAGCAGTTTCCTTTTTAGATATCAATAAATTTTGATAGAGTGGTAAATAAGAATGTGTTGTATTTTTGTCGGTTCTTGAATTATCAACTATTTGTTCTAAACTCATTATTATAATAATTATAATTATATTATAATTATTATTATTATTAAATGAATAATCTGCGTTTGAAATGTTAAAAGGTGTAAAAAATTTATCTGTAGTATTAGATAAACATATATATTTACCTGTTTCACTACATTGATTATTATTATATGTTAATTCTATATATTTTGTTTTATATTTTGTATATTTATTGTAATAATCCATATAATCCATATATATAATTTATTAGTAAACAAATTTATTTTACACCCTTGAAGATTTAAAATATAATTATAATTTAAGATATATTTTATTTTTATTATATGAAACAAAAATATATTCTAAGCTTCCTGATTGATTTTTGTTAATTTTTGGAATTGTTTTTGTTTCATTTACCGGCCATAAATTTATAAAACTAATTGGTTTACCCAGCGCTGCGTTTTTTATTTGTCTAATAATATCCTCCGGTTTTGATTGTGGTGATTTTATTAAAGACACATGAGGTATCCAGTTTTCAGTAAACCAATTAGCAATTGCAAATTCAGATTCGGTAGGTGGTTTTGGATTGATTGAATAATGAGTAAAAGTTGGGACATTATTGGGTTGGGGGTTTGGTATATATCCTGGGAATTTACCCACATGTGTAATAATTTTAGTCTTAGGTGGTATTATATTGGATAGTAATACATCTATTATAGCTTTTCTAAAATTGTTATTATATTCGGATACAACTTGTAAATAAGCCGTATCATCATAAACTCTTGCAATGAATTTACCTAAAATTTCATAATTAGCTTGTTTTGAATGTAATTGCGCAGTAGTAGTATAAAAATGATTAATAAATAATTGTTTTATTATATCAGCAATACTATTAAAGGCTATTTTATTAGATAATAATTTATCTAATTTACTACCTTCTGGTATAAATATATTAATTAAAGTTATATGAGGAGTATATACACTTTTGTTATATTTTATGTTTTTATTATAGTCCTTAAATGGATCTGGTTGGGGGATATTTGTAAAACGTTCCGTTATGTTTGTACCTAATTCAGAGCTTTGTGCAATCGGTAATGCTATAAATAATAATTGTGAATTATGATTATTCCATGGGTTTATAAAATCGGTGTTAAATCCCTTGGGATATGCTGCTAGCGGTGCAGGTGCTACTTGTGCTACTGGCGCTACTGGCGCTACTGGCGCTACTGGCGCTACTGGCGCTGCTAGCGGTGCAGGTGCTACTTGTGCTACTTGTGCTACTTGTGCTACTGGCGCTACTGGCGCTACTAGCGCTACTGGCGCTACTGGCGCTACCAGTGAGCTTTTATCACTAATGCAGGCAGAATATTTAGAAAAATTGCCTCTAATATTAGGTATACATATATATTTATTTGTTCCACCGCATTGATTATTAGTATATTTTAATTGTAAATATTTTTTTTTATATTTTATATATTTATTGTGATAATCCATATATATACATATAGATTATTATATTATAATGTTATTTTTAAGATTTGTAAATTTTAGATTTTCAAGGTTTACTTGATTATTTACCACCATCTTGTAAAATATTTATTTTTTTTTATTACATTCACTTAAAGAAAAATATTTTCCAGCAGGATTAGGTATACAAATATTATTTATTGATTGTTTTTTACGTTCTTGTTCTGCGGGTGTTGTTTTATTGACACCAGCTTCAACATCAGCTTTGGCGACCGCATCAGCTTTAGCAACCGCTTCAGCTTTGGCGGCCGCTTCAGCGTTGGCTTTTGCGCCAATGTCAGCTTCAACTTTAACGGCTGCTTCAATTTTGGCGGCAGCTGCACCGTCGGCTTTGGCGGCAATGCCAGCTTCGGCTTTAATGGCGGTTTTGACGGCGGTTTTGGCGGCTGCATCTTGACGTTTTGCTACTGCGTCTGTATCAATTGGTGGGAAGTCATAATTCTTAATACGTATTTGTTCATGTGTTTGCATACCTAAAGCTAAGAGCTCCGAGTGTCCCATTTTACACCATTTATCACGTGACTTTTCACTTATAGGTAGCTTAAAACTACCAGATTGCTTATATGTACATAAATAATACATCGATGGTCCATACTCATCATTAGCAGAATCTACAAAAAACTTCAGGGATTCTTGTTGTCTTTCACTCCTATAATATTTACCCAGTATATATAATGTTGGTGCAAAATGAGGATTATATGTATTTATGTTATCTGCTCTCATTTTTTGCATAATACCATTCCGTACTAGATTAATAAAATTATCATCATAGGTAATAAATTTGGTATAATAATTTTTACCAAACATATATTGCATTACTTTATCTGTTATACTTTTAAAGTTATGCTCTACAGTTTGTAAAGCAGTAGATTTAGCTTTTAAATTTGTTTGAGCTAATGGATCATTTGTTATGAGTAATATTGTATCTAAACTATGTTTCATAGTCATTAATATTTGTCCAAAATTAGTCTTAGGATTAGTAGATTTTGTTATAACTGTTATATACATAACTTTTGAACATTTTGCTTTAGCCTCCTCGGTTAAATCAGTCTCATATGTAATCTCATCTATTAGTTTGCCATCTTGTGTAATATATAATATATTGTTATTTAGAGTACTATTATCTGTACTAAAAAATCTCTTTGTTGTATAACTATAACTTATTAAATTAGTTTTATGTATAAATACACACAATTTCTCAATGGATGTATTTACAATTATACCTATAAAATGTTTATTTATCTTATTAAAATCCATATAATAATTGGTAAATTCAACTTCATAATCTAAAAAAAATATTGATAATAAATTAAATAATAAATACTCATCAATTACATTATCATATGCATATAATCCTGTCAACATTAATTTAATATTATCAAATAGTTTAGCAAATTCTATTGAAATGTCTAAATCAGTTTTACCTATAAATATTTCAAGTTGTATATATCTATCAATAAACTTTTTTAATAATTTGTATAAATCATTATTTATATCACCATTGGTCCAATTTTCCAAACTATGTGATGGCGATTTAACTAATTTGAATAAGTTACTAAATTTGTCTAGCAAATTTGCGCTGTGCGCTTGTAGAAGAGTATCTTGTGCAGCTATATACATTTCATCGGGTGTAATAACAGTCATTATTTCACCGTTAATTTCTTTTGCAAACTGGCTTGTCTCATCTGCTAAAATAAAAATCATTTCTACTGGAGTAGTTCCAATAAGTGTACAATTTAAATTATTAAGAGACTCTAATATTTGAGCAATATCATCGGCACCGCCGCCATATTGGTGGTTATTATATTTTAAATTTATATATTTTTTTTTATATTTTAAATATTTATTATAATAATCCATATATATACATATAGATTATTATTGTAATAATATGTGTATTATAATGTTATTTGTGCGTGATGGTTTTAAGGTTTGTAAATTTTAGATTTTCAAAGTTTACTTGATTTTTTATTATCATCTTGTAAAATATTTATTCTTGTTCATTACAGGCTTTTAGAGAATTATAAGATCCATTAGAATTAGGTATACAAATTAATTGTTTTTTATATTCTTGTTCTGCGACTGTGTCTATTTTCTTATCAATTTTAAAAGAGCCTTCCGTTTTAAAATAGGCTACAATTTTACACCATTTATCATGAGATGATTTATCAAAATATGAGAGTGCTTTATATTGCGCATTATTACATAATTCATGCATAGATGGGACATAATCATGTGCAGCAGACATTATGAAACACTTTAATGATATTTCGATATTTTTACCCCTATAATACTCACCTAGTATATAATATATCGGTGCAAAAGAGCCCTTATCATCCAAATCTTCATAAGACCACAGTTTTGCCATAATATATTTCTTTACTTCAATATTAATATTATCATATATGGCATGATATTTGACAAGATGAATCTTAGCAAATATATATTGCATAATCTTATCTGTTATACTCTCAAAGTTAGTAGTCACGACTTCATAAACTTTAGCTGCAGCTAAATCAGCTGAGAAATCCTCTTTTGTGAGTAACATTGTATTTAAACTATTTTGCATATGCTTTAATATTTCTCCAAAATTGGTATTTGTTTTATCATTAAGTTTTGTTATAACTGTTATATACATAACTGTTAATAATGTATGCATTTCATCTGGTGTATAGTTTTTATATGTATCACTATTTATTAATTCCCCATCATGTGTAATATATAATTTAGATGTATTTAATAGAACTTCCCAATCACAACTAAAAAATTTTTTAGTTTTACAACTATAACTTATTAATTTACAGTTGTGCGTAAATATACATAATTTATGTTCAAATGCATTTACAAGTATACCTAGACAATCTGAAGTATATTTTATATTATTAAAATTTTCAAAATAATTGTCAAATTCAACTTTATAATTAAAAAAAGATCTTGATAATAAATTAAATAATAAAAACTCATCAATTATATTATCATCTGCATATAATCCGGTCAATGTTAATTTAAATTTACCTGTATTAAATAGTTTATTAAATTCTGGCGTAATGTCTAAATCGCCTTTAATACCCGAATATCTATCAATAAACTTTTCTAATAAATTTATTAAATCAGATATCATGTTCGGGTGAAAATGGACCTGATTCGCGTCAATGCATTCTTTTACAAACTGCTTTTTATTATATGTATACTTTGTCAAGTCACTGATCGAGCCAATTTTTTTGTCAATTATTTTTGTGAAATTTTTACCTGTCTTATCTCCTAAAATAAAAATTACTTCTACTGAAGTAATTTTAATACCGCGAAACGGATTTGCTATATCTTTGGTAATATCACCACCTCCGTATTGATTGTTATTATATTTTAATTGTAAATATTTATTTTTGTATTTTAAATATTTATACTCGTAATATTTATGACCTTTATTTATATCTAACTCTTGGATCGAGTTTGTGACTATAAAATTTTCATAATCAGGTCGCGGTAGATGAATTCTAGTATTTCTCATTTTTGACTTAATTATATTAATGCTTCCATCCGTATTTAATTCTAAAATTTGAGGTGTTTTAGAATATAAAAACTTATTTTCATCTGCTACAGTTTCTGGGTATATAATTGATGAATATGTTGACCTATACGCATCCATTCCTCTTGATGAACCAATATCAACACGATATAAGCGATTTACATTTGTTTCCGGTATTAGACATTCCATTGTTATACCAAAAATTTTAGTTCTGTCATTGGTCACGTCAAATACGGGTATTCCTGAATAAATTTCATTTCCAAAAACTTCCATTACATGATCCTCATCTATTTTTTTACTATAAGTTGTCCCTTGAAAAGGCTTTACAGGGGAAGATTCTATAGATAGATTAGATTGTATGCAATGTCCAATGACTAATTTTAAATTATTCACATCTTCTTTAATAAAACTTCCATTTCCCTTAAATTTATTAAATGACTCCAATAAGGCGTCGCAAAATTTTTCTAATGGTCCTGGATTTCCGTTGTTGAAATCAGTAATTCTAGCAGATACTGATTTGTACTCACCACGACGTCTATCTAGTACTGATGAGAGATCTTCGCGTAAGTGATTAAATATACTACGAAACTTATTATTCCACTTATCTTGATCTGTAGTATTGTGAAAGGCTTGATTATTTATATATTGATTTAAAGAATCATAATTATCATAAGTGTCTACTAAATTACCGTGAACAAATATTGTATTATTTATTTTAACCAATATTCCACAACCTCCTTCAATTAATAATTTAAATCCAGGCTGTCCAACTCTAAAAATATTATACCTATTTACACCTAGATAATAGTTGGGTTTGTTATATTCGTTATCTTGTGGATAAAAATAGGTACCCTTATATAAATCGGGAACTGATAGTATATTATCTAATTCGTGATTACCAAATAATTTAATAATTTTACCACATGTTCGCGCTGCTTGTTTATTTAATGCATTAATAAACATTAATATTTTTAATTCTATTTGTGGATAATATGAACATGGGCTTTGACTTGGGTCTGTTTTCATACAAAATTTCTGTAACTCGAATCTAAAAGGATCTATAATATCACCACATATTACAATATGTGTATTTTCTCCACACCATTCATAGTTTAAATCTTTTATATATTGTGCTTCATCTGTGTTTAAATCTAATCTTAATATTTTTTCCATGTTTTCATCGTATTTATTAGAATCAAACGCATCATACTTCATTAAAGTAGATGGATTTGCATCTTGAATTGGGTTTTTTTTCCGAATAACTTTTGCACAATCACGTAATAAAATAATAAAACTTTGAATATCTCCGTGAATATCAGATAAAGCATATACATTAATAGTTGGATTAATAATATTTGTTTCATAAAATTTCACTTTAGCATCCGGATCACTCATTTAATTTATATATATATATATATAAATTAAATATTTTTTAATATAGCAAAAATTGTATTATCTTAATAATTATAAATATTTATTCTTGTTCTTTACAGGCTTTTAGAGAAGAATGCACACCAACAAGATTAGCTATACAAATATAATTTATTAATTATTTTTTATATTCTTGTTCTGCGGTTTTGGCAGCTGTGTGTATTTGGCATCTGCGCGTATTTGGCGACCTAAGGGTCTGACGGCGCAGGCGACTTTAGTGGCTTCATTGTATTATTTTTTCCTTTAAATAATAGTTTTACTATCTCTACGCTTTTATATATTTTAGATATGTTAGGAGATTTTGTAACTTGAAAATATTTAATCAAAGTCCGTACAATTTTTATTAATAAAGTATATTTAGAATGGTCTAGAAATGAAGTATAAAAACCATATACAATAAAACATATATAATAAAAAAAGCATATAATAAAATGTTAAAAATAAATATTTTGTTTTATATTTTAAATATTTTTGTGTGTTTATTTTTACATGCATTATAACTCTCAAATCTTCTGGTAATTATATTCAGAATAATACAAAAAATATTTTAATACCAATTAATATATTTAAAAAAATAATGTCAAAATAAAAATTTATTTTGCTTTTCTCTTGCACAGTTTGCAACTCTCTCAGGATAGTGTTGGCAATCACGCCATTACCAAACACCCACGCGCATGCGTTTCAAGAAGCGTGTAATGCGCTTCACCGCTTCCGCACGCTTTACCGCTTCCGCACGCTTCCTTGCGCAGAATGGTGAAGTGCATGTCATCTCATCGTGCGCATCACACGCTTCTTTGCACGCAGTCCAATAAGCCAGCGCGCGTGCAATTGCGGCATCGCACTTGGCAAGGAGATCTTGCTTGCTCTTGATCACCTCATTAATGTACTCCAACCCACGTGGGTCGATTCTGTCTCCGAACATCTCGAGATATTCTTTCTTGAGCTTGATCAGCTTGGCAAGTTGTGCGCGATGGTCTTTCACAAGGATTGGATCAGACGGGTCAAAAGTGATTGTCCGGCGTGTTGCATAATCAATACCTGCTAGATGCGCGCGTTTACGCAAGTCGTGTTCGAAAGAGCACAGACCGGGAGGACACGGTATGGAAGGGCAAAAATAGATTGAGTCCGTATCGCAAAGGTCTGCACTGAGTTTAGGTATCATGTTTGACAAGTGTTGGGCAACAAGATACCACGAGGACCAATAAACACTTACTATTTCAATTTTTTTTAACTATAATAAGTTTTATTACATTTTAATTTATATTATAGTCATATTTATTATCTAAGAAAATAATTTTATTTTCTATATCTTATTATAAATGAATATTCCAGATACACATTATGTTCGTTTAGTATTTAAAATTGATGCATATATTACTAAACCATATATAGATATTTGGAATGCACTCAAGAAAGAATGTGAATATAATAATGCAAATGATGAAATTGTTAAAGAATGGCTAACAATGTGTAAAACTGAATCAATTCGTAATTTACCATATTTAGATTGTTCTGAAGGTGGAATTGGTTATAATAATATAATAAATAAACAAATCCGATTTAGACCATTTTATAGTGATATATCTGGTTTTAGAGATAATTATATAGTATTTGATGTTCAAAATGGTAATGAAGAAAAATGGACTTTAGATGAATTAGATGATTTAATTTATGGTTTTGTTAAATATTCAAGTGAATATGTTATAAAAGAATGTATAGAAGGTATTATTGAATTTGTAAATAAAAATAATTTTGATGATAATTATTTATAAATTATTCCATTTTTAATACATAAAACACATATCTATCATCTTTTTTAAATTTATCAAAATATTTACTAGTTAATAAAGAACTGTAATGTGTTTCTAATAGATTTTTATATTTTAACCATTTTATTTCATTAAATTCTGCAGAGTCTTTATTTAATTCTTTATTACCCCAATTAACTGGCTCTGCTTTTGCATTTTGAATAATTATGAATGCATTTTTTTTGACTATTTTCTTACATTGTTTAATTAATTCATCGTGTCCAATAAATTGAATAACATTTCGTAAAATGATTAGATCAAATTTTTTATTGGTTGTATTTACAAATTTTTCTAAATCCATATTATAAGATTTTATGCTACAATTATGTTTTTTACAAGATTTAACAAAAACATCATAAATATGTGTTAATGGTTCAATTCCATAATAGGATTTAAATTTTGCCGATATTGGTATACTACTACTACCATTACCAATACCTATTTCTAATACTCTCATTTTATTCAATGATTTATATTTATTTATATATGAAAATAAAGAATTTAATGTTTCATTAATAGGTATTAATTTGATGTGTGTAAGTAAATAATTCATATTATAATATTATAATATAATATAAATTAAAAATTATTAATTCAATTTTTAATTTATAAAATAATCTAGTTAGGTGATAATATCCATTTTTCGGCTTCTTCCAAGTTTCCGACGCATGTATAATACTTATTAAGAAACGGTGCTCCTAGTGGATTTTCATTTGTAAATTCTATTATATTATTAATGCACTCTAAAACATGCGGATCATTATTTCTCTCATATGGCTTACACCATGAGAAACATTCTCTATTATCAATAGAATCATTCCATATACTACAATAGCCATTGCGTGTTAATATAGCAAGAATTGCATCTTTAACTTTATCAGGTGCATACAAAAATGCCGTGAAAACAGCGTCAGGGCCTGGCATAGACGTTCTTGTGTCTGTTGACGTTGTTGTGTCTGTTTGTGTCATTTGAAACAAAATTTAATATAAGATATTAATAATTCTTATAATATATTAATTCAATTTTTTATATTTATTACATAGAAAAATTGAATTAATATATTAATGCATTAATATATTACATCATTTTAACATTTCCATGATACCTCTTCCATTGATTGTGTGGGAAAGATTTATTCATAATAATTACTTACGAGATTCTCACTGGCGGATGCTTGCAGAAACATGTAAAGATATGTATAATATATTTCAGTATCTTTTAGCAAAAGATAATTACCCATCAAAACGGATAATTCAGATACCGTGTTATGATCCGTATGATGAAATACCACGTGGTGTGTCTAATTTTTGTGTATCTTGTAATAAAAATCCTTATGAATTATGTTTATCTTGTATAAAATATATGTTAGATAAACTGAGCACTTGTTTATCTCATAGATGGACACTACCATTAATTGTAAATAAAATAAATAAAATAATTACCCACGGTATATCATCTCTACGGATTCCTTTGATTAATATTATTAAATTAATTCCAAAAAATATACTTATTGACTTGTCAATTGAAACTACTAGAAGTTTTGCATTGATTGATATGAATAAAAACTCAGGTATTGCACAATTAGAACAAGAATTATGTTTAGTATCAGATCAACTAATTGGTCTTAATATGTGGCATATAGATATTAATACAAATTGTATATCTCGAGTTGTTAATATACTTCCACAAATGACATATCTAAAAAAATTAAATATTAGCGGTAATGATATTACAGATGTAGGACTAGAACTATTGATAGAGCCGCTAAAATATATGACACAACTAACATCACTTGAACTAGAAGCAACACTAATTACACCTATTGGACTTGCCTTATTATCTAATGTTTTTCCATTATTAATTAATCTTACTGAACTTAATTTGGCCTGGCTTTTCCTAACTGATGCAGTAGTATTAAAAGATTTATTAACAAAGGTTCCGCAACTAAAATCACTTAATCTAAGTTATAATAAATTAGGAAATCAAGGTATACGCGTTTTAGCATCTACATTTACAAGTATGATACAATTAAGAACATTAAAGATTGATAATAATAATATAGAAGATGTTTCAATAATGAGTGATATGATTCAAAAATTAACACAATTAACAAGTCTTAATATTGGATATCACGATTTTAACAATAGTACATTATTGTGCGGTGATATTCAACGATTAACTAATTTAACTGTAATAGATAACTGCAGAATAACTAATTAAAAAATTAAATTAATACATTATTTTAACATTTTGTGAAAAAGTTCACCCGGCCTCTCTCTAAAATTTAGTCAGAATATATAGCCGAGATATATAGCCGTAAATCATATAAGAATATAAATATCTATATATACTATATAACAATTTAGCTAGATGGAATATATATGCAACGTATGTAAAAGACATTATGCGTCATATCAAAGCCTATGGATACACAACAAAAAATATCATACGTGTGTGATAATCAATAGTCATCCAAAGTCATCCACACGGTCATCCGAAAGTAACCCGTTAGTTAGTCAAGGATCTAATAATAAGAAAGTAGAGCCATTAGGTGTTACATGTGATACAATTAATTTAATTAATAAATTTTCATGTAAATATTGTAATAAATTATTCAAATATAAACAAGGCAAGTGGCGTCATGAGCAAAAATGTCAAAAGAAACAACATAATGAAATAATTATAAATAATCATAGTCGTGAATTAGATATATTAAAGCAAAAGGTTGATAAATTAGAAAATAAAACTAATAATAAAACAAAAATTAATGGTAATATAAATAATATTAACAATAACATTAATAATAATATAATCATTAATAAAACAGGTGGTGAAAATATTAGTTTATTAAATTATGAAGATGTAAGTATTATATTTGATAATGAAATATCTAGTGTTATTAAATTAATTGAACTTGTTAATTTTAGTGAGAATACACCAGAAAATCATTCTTTTTGTAGCACTAATTTAGACAGTCCATATTTATCTTTCTATAATACTGACACTAATTCTATTAACAAGGAAAGAAAACGGTATTTTTTTGAAGAAGTAATATGTAAAAGTATTGAGAATCATGAAATATTATACAGTTCCTTCAAAAACAAATTTAATTTAATTAAACAGAAACAGATTGAAGATAATATTAGTAGTTTAAAAAAAATAAAAGAAAATAGTTTTTCCAGTAAAATTATGGGAGAAATGATCCGCAAACTTAATTTAATATCATACAATAATAGAGAACTAATACAAAATACTTGGACAAATTCCAATAATAAAAAATATGATTATGAAAGTGATGAAGAATTTATGACAATGTTATTGGATGACCCTGAAACACAAAGAGTTATAGCAAAAGAAAATAATAAAAAATTAAATAAAAAATTTATTACAAATATAAATGATATTTCTAGTGATAGTGATTCATAATTTTTATATACTAATAAATATTCTAATTTATATACTAAATTATAATATTTCATAAAAATTGAAATATTATAATAATAATTCAATTAATTTACAATTTAACACAATTCCATGTTGCACCTAATTCCGGAACTTTGTTGGTATAATTTTCTATTATATTTACCTGATGGTGAAGTGTGGGAAATGTTTTGTAAATTATCACAAGTCTCAAAAAATTTATATAGTATATCTGAAACAATTAAAAAAAATAATAGATTTAAATTATTTCATCAATGGATAGCATATATTCATGACCGCGGTGGTAAAATGAGTAGCGGATATTCTATTGGAGAACTAATAATAAGAACATCACCGATATTTGATATTATAATTTCTCTTAACGGCGAACCAATTTGCAACAGTGATGATAATATAAAACAACTTGAAGAAATATTTAATATAGTTTCAAAACGCGTATCATCGCTAAATTTAAGTTCTGTTAGATTAAATGTAGGTTCTGTTAGATTAATTGGTTTGCCATATGCTGCATCACTTCTACAATCTATCTCCGGAATGACAGAATTAACATCATTAAATCTTTCTGGGAATTTGTTAGGGCGCAATATTGAGACACTCGCGCACTGTATATCTAATTTTACACAATTACAATTGCTTAATCTGGGAAATAATAATATTGACACAGAAAGATCAGATATGAGATTATTAGTAGCTAGTATTGCTAAACTGACACAACTTACAGCTCTTAATTTGGAAGCTACTAGGATGAAGAAATGTGGTATTGAATTATTAGCATCTATTAGATTACCTAAATTGACAATACTTGAACTTGCAAGGAATCCGCTTGATAAATGCAAAAGAATCCTATATATGTGGCTTGATACAATGCCTGGAATAACAATACTTGATCTTAGTAGTACTGATATTTATTTTTCAAAAATCCCTTCATTTTTTGAAAATATGAAAAATTTACAATCATTAACAGTATCATATAATAAAATTGGTAAATCAGAAGCACTGATGATAATGAGGACTATTGCAAAATTACCAAATATAAAAAAAATAAATTTTAGTAATAATAATATTGGAATTAATGGTATTATAGATATTGTATCATATCTTAAAATAATGCCGCAATTAAATTTAGATCTTAGTAATAATAATATAGATAAAACAACAAGACGATTATTAAAGTATACACTTAGATTAATTATTTAACTGTAATAGATAACTGCAGAATAACTAATTAAAAAATTGAATTAATATATTAATGCATTAATATATTACATTATTTTAACATTTTCATGATACCTCTTCCATTGATTGTTTGGGAAAGATTTATTCATAATAATTACTTACATGATTTTGAATGGCGAAAGCTTGCAGAAACATGTAAAGATATTTATAATATATTTCAGTATCTTTTAGCAAAAGATAATTATCCATCAAAACGAATCATATATATTCCTTCTAATGAATTATGTTTATCTTGTATTGAATATATGATTAAAAAATTAAATAAACAATTATCACATACAATATCATTAGTTATAATTAATAAATGTAATAAGATTAATAATATATTATTATTAAATATTATTAAAGTAATCCCTGAAAATATGGGTATTAACTTATCTATAAAAAATAATCATATAATTGATCATATAATATCTAATAGATATGATATTATAAGATTAAAACAAGAAATAACTATATCATTAAAACAACTTGTTAGTCTTGATCTGACGAGTATAGGTCTTAGTCCAAATTGTATAAAATTTTTAACTGATAAACTTCCAATGATGGAACATGTAAAAGAATTAAATATTGGTGGTAATTATATAGGAGATTTTGGCATGGCACAATTGGCAAAACCGCTAGTTAATATGAAACATTTAACATCATTATCTTTAGAATCAATTTGTATTGGTGTTGCAGGATTAACATCTTTAGCAAATATATTAAAAACTCATACTGATTTTATTGTAGGATTATCTACAGATAATTTAAAAATTAAACTAACAGGAATAATAAAACTTAATTTGGCATGGAATTTTTTAAATCAGTCAGAAGCAACAATTCTAGTCCCTGCATTTGAAACAATGACACAACTAACAGAACTCAATCTTAATTATAATAAGTTTGGTCCATTAGCTATACAAACTTTAGCAAATACATTTACACATATGCCACAACTAAAAACATTACACCTTAGACAAAATAATATTGGTTTATACGGTGCTACATTATTGGCACCTATACTCAAAACACTTACAAAAATAACAACTCTTGATCTAGGATTAAATGATTTAAAAATTATGGGTTGCAAAATATTAACATCATCTCTAACACATCTAACTAATCTAACTGCTTTAAATTTAACAGACAATACTAATGAAAATGATATAGAATTAACTAATCTAACTGCTTTAGATTTAGCAGATTATATTAATGATATGATATATAATATTAAATAAAAATATGTTTATAAAACTTTGCTTTATTATAAATGGATTATGGTAAAAATAGTTATAAAAAATAGTTATATTATTAATATAATTAAATGATAAAAGGAATAATATATTTAATACAACCTGCAGTATTAGTTGGCACTAATAAATATAAATTAGGTTGCTCGCGTTCATCAACATTAAATAGATGTATTAAAGGATATCTTAAAGGATCTAGATATATTTCAATACATGAATGTAATGATTCGTTAATTGTTGAAAAAATATTAATTAAAAAATTTAAATTATTATTTAAATTAGTTGCAGGTAATGAATATTTTGAAGGTGATGAATCAGAAATGATTATGGTAATAGTGAAAACAATTATAAAATATAAAAAAATATATAATTTAAAAAATGATACTTTGAAAAATGACACTGTAGAAAATGATACTGTAGAAAATGATACTGTAGAAAATGATACTGTAGAAAATGACACTGTAGAAAATGACACTGTAGAAAATGATAATGTAGAAAATGATACTATAGAAAATGATACTGTAGAAAATGATACTATAGAAAATGATACTGTAAAAAATGATACTGTAAAAAATGATACTATAGAAAATGATACTTTAGAAAATAATACTTTAAAAAATAATACTTTAAAAAATAATACTTTAGAAAATGATACTTTAGAAAATAATAATTTTTATTGTAATGAATGTAAAAAACAATATAAATCATATAAATCATTATGGAATCATAATAAAACATTTCATATAAAAACACCTAAAATGAAAGAATATATTTGTAAAGTATGTAATAAATCATTTGATAATAAACAAAATAAATATTATCATCAAAAATCATGCAAAAATACACCAATTATTTTAAATAAAAAATATATAAATAACATACCAATCAATAACATATCTATCATCAAAACATTAAAATCCTATGTTAAACCAAGTAATATTATAATAAATAATTATAAAAATGATAATATTGAATATATCAGCGATAAATTCAAAACTAATTTATTTAAGAAACTATTAAATAAGGAACACCATACTATATTATTACCTAAACTAATTGATAATATTAAATTTAATTCAAATTATAAAGAAAATCATAATGTTAAAATTAAAAGTTCCCGGTCCGCAATTGGCTTTTGTTATGACCAAAATAAATGGAAAGCAATAAATAAAAATGAATTATTAGATGAATTATGCGATTATAGTTTATACATTTTTGATAAATATTTTAATGAGAAAAAAGATACATTATCAAATGAGGTTATTAAACATTATTATGAATTTACACAAATTGCACAATCAGAAAGTAGATTAAGATTAGAAATTAAAAATGAAATTGAAAATATTGCATATATTTTTACACTTAATAATAAAAACAAATTAGACGATTAAAAAAAACGAATTAGACGATTAAAAAAAATGAATTAAATAATGATTATAATATAAATAAAATAATCAATAAAATAATGGCAGATATATTTACACAAAAAAAAGGATTAAACAGGAATACAATTGATAAATATTATACAAAACCATCTGTAGTAAAACAATGTATTAAACTGATAAAAAAATATATAAATATATCAAATAATGATTTAATAATTGAACCAAGTGCAGGTAATGGATCATTTATAGATAATATAAAAAATATATCATCTAATTATAAATTTTATGATTTAGAACCAGAACATGAAGAAGTATTAAAACAAGATTTTTTAGAATTTGATTATAAAGAACTACAATCTCAATTTTCTAATATTCATGTAATAGGTAATCCACCATTTGGACGACAATCATCAATGGCAATTAAATTTATAAAAAAATGTTGTTTATTTTCTAATAGTATATCATTTATTCTACCAAAAAGTTTTAAGAAAGATAGTATGAAAAAACATTTTGAAAAACATTATCATTTAATACATGAAATAGATTTATTAGATAATTCTTTTTTAGTTAATGATATAGAATGTGATGTCCCGTGTGTTTTTCAAATATGGCAAAAGAAAGAAGAAATAAGAGCAGTAATAAAAAAAATATTACCACTACATTTTACATTTGTTGAAAAAAAAGATAAACCTGATATTTCATTTCGCAGAGTAGGAGTTAATGCAGGGACAATAACAAAAGAAATAAATAATAAAAGTATTCAGTCACACTATTTTATTAAATTTATAAATGATAAAACAAATGATGAAAATATAGAAAAATTAAAAACAATACATTTTGATTTTAATAATACAGTTGGACCAAAATCTATATCAAAACCAGAATTAATAAGTGAATTTAATAAATTATTATTATAAAAAATTTATTTAATTAAAATAATTATTGATTATTGATTCTATATTTTTTATATAACATAATGTATTATTTGTAAATCCTACTTCAAATAATTTATATGCTTTATTTGTATCATTAACAAATTTTATTTTATTACAAATAACACATAATAATTTACTTTTTTCTGTATTATGTTTATTGTCAATTAAATATTTATATCCTCTATTTAGTTGTTGTCCGCCACCTACTAAATCCAGTTGATTCATACCTATAATTACTTTACCAGTTGATTTTTCAAGAATATACCAATCTGGTTTTTCTGTTGTGATACATGTTTTACATTGTTTTTCAAAAGCAATCTCAAATCTATCATTATTTAATTCTAAATTATTAATAGTATTTTGAACAATACTATTAAATTTATTTCCTCTAATTACACCTTTAGTGCCAGCAGGTATTAAGTCTAATATATATTCATTTATAATACTATTTTTAGTAGTAGAATTAATATTATTTTTTTCTAATATTAATTCTAATTTTTTTATTTTATTTTGGACTGATTTACATTTTTTATATTCATCAAGTAAATATGTATCTTTTAATTTATTTATTGTATCATTACAAACTTCTTGTTCAATTCTTGTATTGATTGATTTTGTATTGATTAAATTACTATTTTCATTATTTGATTTTTTAGTATTAGATAATTTCTTCATTTTTAATTATAATATTATTTGATTTTATGTAAATCTTAATTCAATTTTTATTATAAAAAAATTGAAAAATATAGATTATAATAGTGCTTATAATAAATTTATGATGTAATCCGAATATGGCCTCTGAATTACCCTTGGAAATTATTGTCATATATCCTGTCGGTGAGAATGCAGATCTGTATACTATTTTTTGCTCCTTTGATGGAAACATAATGAGGCGTACGGACACCATACTGGTAGACAATTCACCCCCCCTTGTTTTGCCATCAGGTTCAGTCTTGGTTCCTGAGTCAGATTCAGATTCAGATTCAGATTCGAGTTGCGTAAGCGACACAGATACTGACTGAAGTAATCTGAATCTAAACAAAGGTGTTTCTTAGATTGAAATCAACCAAGTGCATAACATTAAAATATTTTAATGTTATTTATATGATTATAAATTTTATACTTTTTATAATATCATATAATTATTATATACGCACTTATCATTAGAATTACTACACCATTTATTATAAAAAAATTGAAAAATATAGATTATAATAGTGTTTATAATAATTTTAGTTGCATCATTTACATACAGGAATGTCAATACTTACAGTTTCCGACAAACAACCGTGTTTTCATGCGAGGGCTGTCTTAACATCTTATGACACATTCAAAGTAACAACGGAAATTCCTACTAACAATGGCATCATACACGATTGTATTGAGATGGGAATTTCTGATGGCGACCGTGCAGAAATGAAATGGGACACCACGCATGGCGACTGTAAGATAACTGCCACGGTATGGAAGGGGAACAATTCGATTGCATCGGTATGCACCACCGTCCCGAATTACGCAGGAGCGGATAGAGTGTCCGGTAGTGTGTCCCTGGTGATAATCCTGGTTCTAAACTAGGATGTTCCATAGATGGAAGACGACAAGGCTTGCAAAAACATCTGAAAACATTAAAATATTTTAATGTTATTTATCTAGCATAAATGCTTTACTATTCTATAGTATCATATAATTATTATATGTAAACTTATAATTAGTAGAATTATAACACTACCCTTTATTATAAAAATTGAAATATTAAATATAAAGGTTTTAATTTATAAATATTTTATTAAATCCAATGCCCATCCCACTAGATGATGCAACAGATCATTCTAAAACACATGTTAAATTAGAACTAGATACAATTGAAGAGTATATTAATAAAATACAAAATAGTATTCCGCCTGTATCAAAAACAATAAAAGATAATAGCCCTCGATATGATTTAAAAATAATTAAAAAGCATAAAACAAATACTAATAATCATATAAAACACGCGATTCGTAATTTTCATGAATGTGAAGAAAAAGTAAGACAATTAGAACGTAATAAAGTACACCTTGGTAAAGATATATCTATGGCTAGACGTAAAAATGATAATAAAGCTCTTGAAAAATTTAATAGAGAATTATATAATGTAAGAATAGATATTGAAGATGCAGTATATATGCGCGAGCGTATTTTAAATGATATTCGTAAGATTCCAGGATATGATAAATTTGCTAATATAAAATGTAAGTTTTTTTCACAGGCAAGTGGATGTTTTGATGGTTTATTGTGCCGTTATCGTCATTAATTTAATTTATAAATAAAAATTGAAAAATATACTTTTTATTAGTGTCAGTATTTCAAAACATGTAATTTTAAATGATCCGGCGTGGTCCTCTTTTATCGCGCTGGGCACGAGCCCGGGGTCGTTTTACCCCATACGCGCCCCCATCCGATGTTACTCAATTGACTCCCGGTGTCATCCAGATGGGTGACATGAACAAGATACACGGTAATCCGTTTGGATTTTGTGCAGAAATCCTAAATACGTGCAACTTCACCGGACTCTGCAACGACCCAAGAGTGCTCCACGCATGTGCCGATCTCCGCGGCGAAGTTGAAAAAGAATCGGGAAAACCGATGCTTCGTGTCAAATGTCTCTTTGATAACGAATGCAATCGCAATTTTAGGTGCACATACCTGCACGAGACAGACGTGGAAAACACCGCAGTAATGCGCAACGACCTTATGCGCTTGATAAAGAACACGGAGTGGTACGCGAACTTGAATAAGTTCACGGAGCTGGAGAAGAAGTTGCATAATCTTGCAGATGTCTTAGACCTATATGGCTCTGAGACGCCTGCTTCAATCTCCGTGGTCCCTTTGGCGTTATCCAAAGCAGATGTCACAAACTTGCTGAAGGAACGCCCAGCAGTGAAACCCTCGGATCAACCCGAATAAAGTGGCAACTGCCCAAGCTGGTCCAAACCGCCTAAGCTGCCTGAATTACCTAAAAAGAAAATAAAAATATTTTTATTTTTTTAAAGGACTCTTATGAGATTTGTGTTGTTTCATCAGAATGTTTCACATTCTGTGGTGAGAACTTATATTTTGTATGAGTTGTTTCATCAGAATGTTTCACATTCTGTGGTGAGAACTTATATTTTGTATGAGTTGTTTCATCAGAATGTTTCACATTCTGAGGTAAGAATTCATATTTTGTATGTGTTGTTTCATTTGTATTGTTTGTTAGATTGAGACTATTTAAGCTTTGTTTATATAATTCTCTATCATATATAACACCTAGTTCTAATGTAAATGAAAAGTTAATTGTATTTGTATTTATTGTATTATTCATAGGGTCTAATAATTCTATATCTAATTTACTTATATTTGCAGGTTGTCTAAATATATGTTTTTTTGTAATAAAATTATTATTATCATGATTAGTTGTTAATTTATTAGCTGATAATATTATTTTACCAATATAATTATCAAGTGTTTCACAATAATCATTAGTGGATTTATAAAAATTATACATTTTCCCATAATCATTTATACGTAATAATAAATAATTATCACTATTTGTATCTAATACAGCTTCTGATTGTATATAATATTTTCCAGTGAGTATATTTAAAATAGAGGTATATATATCTTTTCTAAATCCTAATTGATAGCCTAAAGACGAATAGACACTATCATTTGTAAAATCAATAATAAATTCAGAATTATATTCAAATGTAATAATACCATTTATTTCATTTAAAATAATTGTCATATTAGATGGTAATTTACTTTGGATACCACTTATTAGATTTGTAGAGTTATAAAAACCATCTTCTATATTAATATTATCAGTAGGTCCAGTTGGCCCACCTAGTGTAATATTAAAAGAAACATTTTGTTTAATTTGTGAAAAAGTATAATATACATTTGGTATTTCAGCACTAGATAATCTAATATATAAAATATCTTTAATAGTCTGATTTAAATTTAATGTAAATTTACCTGGATTTGGATATAATTCTTTATTTCTAAATCGTGAATCAACATTTATTAATATATTTTCCATTATATTAATAATTGATAATATTTTTAAATATTATATAATACACGCACAATTATAAATGTTTAATTAATATCTTATCTATAATATATGCCTTTATCAGATTATAAAGATATATTTGGTAAGCCTAAAGAAGGCGGGCATGCTTATCGTATATTTGATATAGCAATAGTAGATGTAATATTAACAATTATAGGCGGATATATAATAGCATATTCATTTAATTGGTCTAAAACAAAAACAATTATTGGATTATTTATACTTGGTATTTTTCTACATCGTTTATTTGATGTAGAAACAACAGTTGATAAAATAATATTTAATACAAATAATAAATAACTATACAGTTGCTAGATATTTCCTTGGAAAATCTTTATGTAATGAGAATTGTATAATGTATAAGTGATTTGAATATATCTTTGCATAATATCCATTAGTAAAATGAAATTGCGAACTGTCTTTAGTTTTAGAACTATTTATTATACGCTTGAACCATATAATAAATAGTTTTTGTGTAGACTTATTTGTCATCATAACACTCATTGTACAAAAAATACGTAATAAATAGTTAATCCATAAACTATCATTTATTTTATATAATTCTGTTAGATTAGATATTTTACATCCATATTCTTCAAATACTATAAAATTACATAAATAATTTAACTTTTCACTTTGTTCTATATTATACTCGACTGCATGATTTCCAAAATCAAGTAATTTCTTATCAAACCCTGGAAATATTTCTTGTAATAAAGGATATAATTTATTTCTTATTTTACCGCGGTCAGACCATTCAGGGGTTGTATCCTTGGTATAAGGAACTAGATACTTAAATGCAAATTCAAAAATATCATCTTTAGGATGTAATAAGAACGGTCTCCATATATCTACATTTTTTATATTACTTACCGGATACATACCCATAATATATCCATACTGCCTACCATTCATAATATTCATTAATATATTTTCCATTCGGTCTCCTTCATGATGACCCAAACAAACACCACTTATTTTACCAACTATTGTTTCAATAAATTTATATGTATCAAATCTTATATCATTTGTTATTTGTTCATAATTTTCTCTATCAATTAATTCATCAGACCTTTTCATATAATGAATATATTTAATAATCAATTGTATATCATACATAGCACACCAATCTTTTATAAACTCTGCTTCATCCATACTATCATCTCTATTTCCATAATAAATATGTACTGCTATCACTTTTTTAATTAATCCTATCATCACCATATGTTTTAATATACGTGCTATAACCATTGAATCAACACCGCCTGATAATGATACACATATAGTAGCATTAGATGGATCAGTTATATGAGTATTAATAAATTTTTTCATAGTAATAAATAATTTTTTAGATTCTATACAATTATCTCTTAGTGTAATAAATAATTTTTCAGATTCTATACAATTATCTCTTAGTGTAATAAATAATTTTTCAGATTCTATACAATTATCTCTTAGTGATACATTTTCCGAATATAAATAACATTTAGCATCTAATATGTTATGTGAATATTTTTTTATTAATTCTTGTATAGTATTTACTGATTTATTATCACATATTTCAATATCATATTCTGTTAAATTACTATAATTTTGAATAGTAGCCAATGTAAATTTTTTTAATATATTTATTTCATTAAGTGTTGGTTCTGTTAATGAATTATATAATTTAATTCTATTTAATACAATGTTAAGAAATGTAGCATATGTATTTATATTAACATAATATTTATGATGTCTATATGGTAATAAAAAGAATATACGTTGATGTATATTATATTGTAAATCTAAATAATTATCAATTACAAATGTAGATATTAAAAATGCATAATAATCATTTTTTATAATATGTGTTTTATCATCTCTATAAATATTCCTTGTAAATTGATCTAACATAATAACAACAGCTATAATATAATTACGTCCTTCTTGAGTATCAAATAATTCTATATTTAAATCATTAATTATATTATCTATATTTTCCATTAATTCATGTAATAATAACTGATATTTTTTTCTAATAATATCATCTACACTTTTATCGAACCAAAATGCCTGAAACTTTATATTAGGAAACCAAAATAATAAAATATTACAAACTTGTGCTCTGGATAACATGTCTGATATGTGTTATAAATTATAAAATAATGTTTTAAATTTTAAATTTTCAATTTTATATAAAAAAATATTGATAATTAAATAATTTAAAGATAATTTAATTATATTAATTAACAAAAAATGAACTCTAATATTACTCTTAAGGTAAAACTAAATAATGAAAATGCATCAGTGCCAACATTTGGCAGTCAGTATGCTGCAGGTATGGATTTATATTCATGTGAAGATATTATTATTCCATCTCATAAAACAAAAGCTATTGATACAGGGATTAGTGTGTCATGGTCTGGACAAGATGAAGAAAACTATTATTTACGAATCGCTCCACGATCTGGTTTAGCATTAAAATCTGAAATTTATAACGCAGGTGTAATTGATTATGATTATAGAGGTCCTATTAAAGTAATTCTATTTAATTTTAGTGATGAAGATTTTATAGTAAAGAAACATGATAAAATTGCACAACTTATATTAGAAAAGATTAATAGACCTAATATTGAACTAGTTGAAGAACTTGATAATACAGAACGCGGTGTTAATGGTTTTGGGTCATCTGGTCGTTAAATTAAAAAAATATTCATTTATAATAAACAAAATAAAATTATTTTGATTTATTCAATATCTGTTATTATAACGGTAATATTCATCTTATGTACTACCCCCTTAAAAAAGGCTATTAATTGTGTATCATCATTAGAGGTTCTATTACCAGTCTTAATATCCATTATAATTTGTTTAACTACATGTTGTACATCAACTATCATTTGTGATTTATCATCTTGCGTAATAAGAAAAAAATGCCCAGCATAACAATGGGGAACATCTCGCGGTCCGTATTTTGCTTCTAGTTCTTTGCCAACTTCTACAACTTTATTACACGGGATTGCTAGTTTGACGTTTGAGCTCATGTGAATTCAAGAATGTAAATATTAAATTATTTGATCAATAAACAATTAATATTTCAATTTTTATTAATACATTTAGCCTAAATTGATTTAGACAAGTAAAAATTAATATAATATTTAAAATGGATTTTTTTACAAATACAAATGGATTACATAAATCAACTAGTGATTTAAATGCAATAAATTATCCGGAACAAATTAAACTACCATGGGTGGAAAAATACAGACCAAAAAATTCAGAAGAAATATTATTAGAACCATTTATTAAACAAAAGATAGAATATTTATTAGAAACAAAATCAATACCAAATATGATTATAACAGGAGAACCAGGAACAGGTAAAACATCAACAATTCTTTTTTTAGCCAAACAAATATATAGAGATAAATATGAAGATAATGTATTAGAATTAAATGCATCCGATGATAGAGGATTAAGTATTATTAATAATACTATTTATCCATTTTGTAAAAAGAAAATAAATATATATAATGATCACTTGAATGAATATCCAAAACATAAATTAGTTATATTAGATGAAGCAGATAGTATTACACCAAAAGCACAGAATTTATTATCTAATATAATTAGTGAGTTTAGAGAAACAACCCGTATAGTATTTATTTGCAATGATTGCACACAAATTATAGAACAAATTCAATCAAGATGTATGATTATAAAATACCCAAGAATTAATACAGATGAATTATATCAAAAAATAAAATATATTTGTGATAAAGAAAATATATTATATACAGAAGAAGGTATAAATACATTATTATTTGTATCAGATCATGATATTAGACAAATAATAAATAATTTAGAATGTTTATATTATTCATTTGGAGAATTAAATAAAGATAATGTTTATAAATTAATTGATAAACCAAAACCATATTATATTACTAAAATTTTAAAAAATTGTTTTGCACATAATTTTAATAAAACAATATCTATTGTTAAAAAATTATATAATAAAGGATATACACCAAATGATATACTATTAACATTTATGAAATATTTGTTTGAAAATAATTTTAATCATTATGAATTAGATTATAATATAAAATTAAAAATTTATGAAATTATTAGTCTTAATTATATTCGTGTAAATGATGGTATTGATACTTTCTTACAACTATGTGGATGTATTTCTAAAATATATATGTTTATTCAAAATATATAAATTTATACTTTATATTGATTAATTAAAAATTCAATTCCTTTAGTAATTCCTGCTGTTTTAAGTAATAGTAATAATTTTTTCATTTTATTTATTGGATTTATATATTTATTAATTTGTGTTTTCCATGTATTATTAAATAATAATAATCCTTTACTTAAATTTGATTTAAATAAATATTGATTTTTAATAATTTGTTTAATTAAATCAAATATAATCATTGATGAATCTATATTTTCTGTAAAATAATAATAGAATAAATATTCACTAAATTTATTTTTGGTATTTGTATCAATACATATTGTATCAATAAAATATTTTATATCATCTAATGTATTTTCTATTAAATATTCTTCTAATATATTATTACATTGATTATTAAATGCATCAGAATTTATAACAGGTGCACGTGGTTGTATTACATTACTTGTATGATTAATTGTGTTTTCTATAATATGTGTTTTATTAATTAGATTTTCTAATAATATAACATCACGAGGCGAACATATATTTTTTCCTAAAATAATAGTAATATTATTTATTTCATTTTCTGTTAATTGTCTATTTTTTAAATTAAACCAATTATAAATATCAGATATATATATTTCTTGATTCAGTATTATATTATCACAATAGTCATAAATAGATTTAGATAACATATTATTATCAATAAGATTATTAATAATAATTAAATTATTAATACGGTGTGTGGGATCATTAATAATATTTTTAATAAAATAAGATAAATTAGACGGTATGATAAATTGTTCTGTATAATCTGATTTAAATTTAGATTCAACAATAGAATAAAAATAAGATAAATTATAACCTTGAACTTTATTATATAAATAACCAATTATTTTTAAAAATTTAATGTATATTTTTACAAAATTTATTTCTGATATAATTTTTAAATAAAATGTTTTTTGAATTTCATTAAATGTGTCATGATCAACCTGATTAATATTTTGAATAAATTCAATTATAAGATTATCAATGTTTGATTCAGATAATTTATTTAAAATTAAATTAATTTTGTTTGATATAATATCTTTATTATTTTGAACAGTTTGGTTTTTTAAAATATTTGTATTTACTTTTTTAGCAAATTTTTTATGTTTTTTATTTTTATCAATTCCACTAAATAATGATTTAAATAAATTAAATATATTTTTATCTAATTCAAAAGTATCATTATCTGTTTTAAATGTTATAAATTGTTTTATATCAAGTGTTTCCATTTATTAGTTTAATAATATATTTTTTTAAATTAAAATAAATAAAATCATTCTTTATTTAATGTACATATTTTACTTATTATTTATTGGCATATTAATTATTTATATATTACATACACCTCCAATTGTTATAGTTAAATACAATAAACCACCAGCATCTGTGATGACTGAGTTGAGCCTTTTGGATTAACTACCAGCATCTGTGATGACTGAGTTGAGCCTTTTGGATTAACTACCAGTATCTGTGATGACTGAATTGAGCCTTTTGGATTAACTACCAGTATCTGTGATGACTGAGTTGAGCCTTTTGGATTAACTACCAGCATCAAAAACAAAATCATATTTAGTTTTAAAAATTATTTATTTAATTTTAAATTTAAGTATTTCATTTTATATTTTAAATACTTACGATCCCAATCATTAGTGAACAAATTGTTCATTGCCTTTTCTTTACACTCTATCTGAGATGAAAATTCTCCATTTAGATTAGGTATACATATATATGTTGATAATTTGTATTCTTTTTCCAACTCTTCTTGTTCTTTTTCTTTGTCTTCCCTATATCTTTTATCAGCTTTTTCTTTGTCTTCCTTATATCTTTCATCATTACTATCTAACTTAACAGGTAAAATACCGTCATAGAGTTGTCTTTTAAAATAATCAAGTTTGTGAATATATTGAAATGTCATATCGTGTATCTCGTCCATTTGATTAGGCAATATTACTATTTGTTTCGGAACCTTCACAGCATATATTATTTCTAGTTTATCAAATATATTTTTAAAATTGTTCATAACTTTAGTATCATTAAATATAAAAATATAATCTGTTATTTTAGATGTATGCGATAATTTTAACAATGTGGTACTTAATCCTTTTTTTGAATAATTTACCTGTATTGTAAAATTAGGCACTGCTAATAAATTGACAAGTGTGTTTAATGACGATAGACGTTCTTTAGCTAATTTTAGTTTTTCGAAATATTTAAAAAAACTATTAAAGTCTACACTATTATGTGTCGCATATTTTAGTAATAGATCCTTTATATATTCTATTTTATTAACATCTATAAATAGTAAATATTTCATTCTCACAGGTGTTTTACCACTAGTATAAACCTCGTTAGCAGTCTCATTATATTTAGCAATCTCATTATATTTAGTAATATCATTAATAGTAATATCTTTTTCAGAGTAATTTATTACTAGTTTGTTAAATACACGTATATAGGCATCCCTAATATTTTTAAAGTCAAATATAAATATATACTGGTTTGTGTTCTTTTTAAAAGCTATTTTAAATTCTGGTTCTTTTAACAATTTGCTAAGCTCTCTTGAACCTGTTTCTTCTGATGCTATAGCAGGGTCTTTTGCGGGAAAAAGTGGCATTTTGTGTATATATATATGTTAGATTTTAAATATATATTTTTATATTGTATTAACTAATAAAATTATTCATATATATTGACAAAAACTTACAAATTAGAGTAATAATATATTTAAAAATTTTAAATAATTATTTATTTAATAATTTAATTAGTTGGTCTTTTGTAATTATTTTAATATTTAATTCTTGTGCTTTTGTTATTTTATCTGTTTGTTTATCTAATACGGATTGATCTACTATTATTAAAAAATCTGTATTTTTACTAATACTAGAACCAATTTTTCCACCTTGTTTTTCTATTTGTGATTGTAAATCTTTGTCTCTAAAACCAGTAAATACAACTACTTTATCTGTAAATTTTCCTGTTGATTTTGTTATTGGTTCAAGTGTAATATATTTTTTAATAGAATCATAAAATATAACAAAAGTATTAAAATTAGAAACTAATAAACTTGCCGTTTTCTCTTCCCAACCATTAATAGCTTTAATTTTTTTAATAAAATCATCATCTGACCATTTTTTATAATCCGTTATAATATTTGGATACAGTGATACTATTTGTTTAACACGTTCTTCACCAATACCTGGACCTAACTTATTTGATGCTGCCATTAATTTATATAATGGAACATTAGTTAATACTTGTTTAATAGATTCTACTAAATTCTCAGCAGATTTAATAGCAAATCCTTCAACCTTTAAAAAATCTTTTTCATCAGCAGATATTATTTTTTTAATAGTATCTAATCCTGCATCAACAAGTTTTTCAACTGTTTTCATTCCTAATCCTTTTGTATCTAAATTTGAAAAAAAATAAAATATATTTCTAATTAATACTTGCGGATTAGTTATTACATCATCTAATTGAATATCAACTTTTGTTTCATTCCAATGCCATTTTCCTTTTGGCATATCTGGTTTCCCTGATTTAGATGGTTTTAATACTTTATGAACTTTTGGTATAACATCACCTGATCTAATAATTTCTAACATTGATCCTGGACCAATTACATTATCAACTATAAATTTAGCATTGAATCCAGTTGTTCTTTTAATTTCAACTCCACCTATATTAATAGGATTTAATAAAATAGTAGGAATAATAAATCCATCTTTACTTATATTCCATTCAACTGATATAACTTCTGTTTTTGCCATTTGGTCTTCTAAAATATCTTTGAATGCAAATGCATATAATGGATTTGCTTTTGTATTTCTTTCTTGATTTTTAAAACTTGTAACAATTATACCATCTATTTTATAAACTGAATTTGCTCGTCTATCTTGTAAATATTTTGATAATAATTCAAATGTTAAATCCTTATCAAACTTTTTATTAAATGCTATAGTAAAATCAAGGTCATTTAATATTTTAAATTGTTTATCAATTGAATAAAAAGGATCAACCACTTCATATAATACAAAATCAGTATCTGATGCAACCTCCGGATTAATTGTTTTACTATTAACTAATCCTGCTACAGTATTCCGCCCATTTTTAAATACATTACCCCAATGTTTATTAAATGTTGATTCTTTCATAATTAACTCACCTCTAAAAGCAATTAAGTTTAATTCACCTTTTATATTATTTGTAGCACAGTATTTGGAGACTGTTTTAAAATCGGGAACATGTAAATATTTTATTAATGGTGTAATATCTGTTCCTTCTGTTGCAGTTCCTCTAGTATATAAATTAATAGTGCCATTTAATCTATATATTAATAAACCAGACACACCATCTAATTTATCAGATAAATGATAAGGAGACTTAAATTTATTAATCCAAATATCTAATTGATTTGTTCCAGGTTTAATTTTATTCATAGACCCTAACCAATAATCTAATTGAACTTTGTTTTTACTTTTAACATTTGCTCCAATTGTTTTTAATACAATAGATTTTGGAGATTTTAATTTTAAAAAATCAATTAAAATATCATATAATTCATCAGTAATAACAGATTTAGATGTATTATAATATTTTTCAGTTGTATATTTTATTATAGTTTCTAATTCGTCTATTGAAAAATTAGATGCTATCTCAAGTGAATCTTTAGCGGGATTCAGTAATTTTTTTACTAATTCAGCCATTAAAATTGTTAATAGTATATGTTTATATTATTTTATATATTAATTATCAATTTTTTTAATTCAAAATAAAAATTTATTTTGTTTTTGAATGCTTATACCTGTATAGCAAGTCGCTTCGACACTGATGCGCATTTTACTTTTGCTTGCCGCTGGAATTCTGAAGCACTGCACCGACGTGCCTTGCCGACGAGGTTCTCTTGGGTTGTCGGCTTTTTAGGGCCTGGTCAAGTGCTTCATTAAAACACTTTTCTTGGCGTTCGTCTTCGGCGGCGTCTTGTTGTTCTTCGGCAGCTTTGGCAGCTGCATTAGCTTCGGCGTCTTCGACAGCTGGAGTGACAGCGATAAGATCTGGTTGCATTGTAGATAAACAATTATATTTTTAAGAAAATACAAGTAAAAAGTTATTATTTCAATTTTTTTATTTATAATATGTGAATTACATGTATTTTAACACAATTATTTAAAAAATATATATCTAAAAAAATAAAATTATTTTTTCAGAACTCTTCAAATTGTTGGGACGCTGCCGGTGCCACCTATTCGCACAGTATAATTTGATCGAGAGTAACACCACTAATGTGCCATCTGTTGAACGTGGATATGCCAGATGCCTTGTTTGTTTTCCTTTGGATCCATCCAGCTTTGTAGCTGCCATCATCGAGCACTGTGAAGGAAACAAGTTTCGAATCATCTTCATTTGCCTTATACTCTCCTATACTATAAATTTGGCGCCTAACACCCTGCTTGTCCAGCATGCACGGCAGTGCCTTGTTATCATACACACACTCGAGGACGGACGCGAGATCTTTAGCGGATATGATAGTTGTAGGCTCTTCGATATAATCCCACATCTTGTTCACCTCCTGCTGAACGCCATCTATCTTAGCGTCATCCATCTCAGCGTCATCCATCTCAGTGTCATCCATCTCAGTGTCATCGATCTTCTGAGCAGTATCTATATCCGAAGCGCCATCCATCTGAGAGGTATTCATATCCTTGGATTTTGCAGACGGCGGTGATATGGACACGGTCTTGGATGCTGAGATGGCCTTGGGCTTGGTCTTGGTCTTGGGCGCTGATATAGACGCTGAGATGGACGCTGAGATGGGCACGATATTGGGCGCTGAGATGGACGCTGAGATGGGCACGATATTGGGCGCTGAGATGAGCACGGTATTGTGCGCTGATATCGGCGCTGAGATGGGCACAGTCTTGGACTTGGGCTTGGTCTTGGGCTTGGTCTTGGGCTTGGCTTTATGACGAGTAGTGGTACCGAAATCACTCCCAGAGTCCGAACTATCGGCATCGGTAGACGTGGTTGATCTGGGCAAGTCCATTAGGTCTATGTTTTTTTTGACCTCACTTATGAAACGAAGTGCCTTTAACAATTGCTTCGCTGTCATATTTGTGTTGTGAGCAGTTTTAGGCAACGCCTGAACTAGTGCACAGCACATGCGATACAATTTGACATTGCAAATGTTGTTTGGAACATTAAATCTTTGAAGGAATTGTCCCATGAGTTTCTTGGCGGCGCCTTGTGTTGTGCGCGCCATTTGACAAGTTGGTAATTTATTATTATAAAACCATTAAACAATAAATATTTCAATTTTTATATAATTATAAAATTATTAAATTGTTATTATTACAATTATATTTTCTATAGGAATATTTATATAAAAATAAACAATAAAGCTAAAATACTAGAATATGCATAATCATACAACAATATATTTAATAAAAAAATAAAATTATTTTTTGAATCTTTTATGATATGTGCCTAATTGTTTATGTAATCTATCAATTCCTTATATTCTGTAAGAATTGAACTAAGCATTTGCATATTAATTGAATTGTCAAGTTGGGTATGTAATGCAATTAACTTATCTGTTAGCTCGCGATGCTCATCTATATTTTCAGATGGTATAATTGATGAATGAGACATGCGATGATAGTCAACCCATTCTGATAAAACTTTGCGACAGTCTTCAAAAGTGAAATAAGTTGTGTTATTTTTTATCTCATCTATAATTGTCAAAAATTTAATACTCATCTCAATAATAATAAAAACAGAAACTTTTATGTATACTCTATTTTTAAATTCAGTTAAATCATTAATTCTTAACTTATCTTTATAATGATCTACAAGGATATATATATAATCTTCAATTACAGGTCGTAGATGATAAAACTCATCAGGTGTCATGATATAACATGTTCTGTGCGGTCGATTAGATAGTAGTTTTAAAATGGTATGTCCAATATCTTCAATAAATCTATAATGTATATTAACATCTGATAAATTATTATAAAATGTATGCAATTCATTATACATGATAATCTCCATTTCATGTACAATGACAGTCCTTTGCATTATATCATAAAAACGCTCTATTGTTCTATTATTTGTGGTAATATATTGTGTCATGAGCACATATGCGGCAATTCTGTTTGATTTATCAAGAGTATCACATCTTAATTGTATATATCTTAAGCAAATAAATAATAATTGTTGAGTATTTCTACTGTTAGTCATCATAAGATGTGAAAGAGTCCATACCTCAAGAAAATTATGAACTCGAAGTGAATCAATCACAATATCCATAATAATGTTTTCAAGTTGTCTTATAAAATGATTATTAAATAATTGTCTTACACGTCGCAAAATGTTAAAAAACATATTATCATTATGTCTATAATTTATTAAGCTGTTTAAAATATTCAGAATAATATCTTCTAATTGATGAAACTGGTCGCATGTTAAGGGAACTATAGCACCACTAGGTGCATCTGAGCAAATCCTCATCCACACCTCATTTGTCAACTCGTGAAGTGATTGTATATGCGGCCGTAGAGTTCGCATTGACAATGCTGTATGTTGTATTTAATTACAATAATTTATATAAAATAAATATTTCAATTTTTATTTTATATAAATTAATTACCATTGACAACAACAATAACTCTATTTGATTTATCAAATGTACATTTAGCAAATTCTAATATATCATTTTTGGTTAATTGTTTAACTTGGTTTAATATTAATTGAGTTCTATTAAATAAATAAGTTCGTTTAATAATTTCCGGTAAATATTTATCAATTTTATCATCAATATTATATTCAGGTGCATTTAATTCCATTATAACAGTTTCTATAATTTTTTTAAATTCAGAATTTTTAATATATGTTTGAATATTTTTATTAAATTTATTAATTTCTTTCATTACTAGTTTTATTGGTTTTCCAGATTGAATTTTTTCAGTAATATAATATTCATCACCTTGGATATGTATTACTAATCTAACCAAATAACCTAATTGTTTTTCCGAACGTAAAATATCAAAAAATAGTTGTTTTATTATTTTGTGTAATACTATTAACATTCCAAAATATTTTGGCGTAAATGTACCTATTCTGTAATAATAACTAATTAAATTAGATTTTTCATTTTTATTTGGATGTTTAATATTCATATCTGTAATTACTTTTGGATGTGCTAATGGATATATATTATTACTTAATAAACTAGTCAATAATGAAGGGTTATTTACATTAAATAATGAAGAGTTATTTACATTAAATAATTTTTTAATAGTATCTAATGGTATATTACCATAAATAAAAGTTGTTAATGCAGTTTTATCAAATAATTGTAATATATGATTATGTATATCAGAATAAGTAATAGTATCAAGTGCATTTAATAATTCATTAGCATTATATTCTTGGTCTGCTTTACTTGATACTAAATATTCAGCATATTCAAATGGGTTTAAAAATATTATATTTAAATAATATTCTTTTAATGATACTATTAAATTATTAATATATTTTTCATCTAATTTTAAAAAATGTTTATCTACATGTTGTAAAAAAATATTAAATTGTTTTAATACTTTTTCTAATTTTATAAAATCATTAAGACCATTAATAGTAATACTAATTGTAGATAATCTAAAAAATGATGCAAATGTTATATTATAATAAACTTGAAATGGTTTATACATAATAATACTTGTTAAAAAATTTAATACAGAACATACTAATGTTGTAAGAATATATTTTTTTGGAGTATTAAAATAATTAATATTATTTAATTGATAATATAAAAGAACAGTTGGTTCACCAAATTTTGAACATCCCCCATACCATAATTTATCACCAATTAATATTGGGACATTATATTTATCTAATGATGTAAATAATTTTGGTCTAACATCTAAATAATCATTTAATGTATCAATATTAAACACATCAGTATAATGTGTTGTATCTTTAAATTTTGAATCAATAAATGTATATTCTGTTTTATATTCTCTAGCTTTAATAAATATATGTTTAATAATTCCAGGATAATCTTGCGCGCATATAATTTTAATTACATTTTGATTATTAATATATTTACTATATAATTTAGAATATTCATCAGTTGTTTTTATTTGTGCAATTTTAAAAAATCCATCAAATACATTTTGTGTTTTATAATATATATGATTTACTGATAATAAATTACATAAACTTTCCGTGTCAAATTTATTTAAATTATCAAATTGTATATTACTGATTTTACTAAAATAGATTGCATATTTTTTAATATCCATATTAATAATTTGTTTTATTGCATCAAATAATAAATGTTCGCAATATTGCATATTAGAATAACCTTCTTTTGTAAAATATAATGTTATAGATAACATACCTGTAAAATTAATATCTGCTGAAATATTTTTTATATAACCCATATTTTTTAAATGAAAATATAATGACTCTTCAGATTGTATAGTTAAAATGGATGTAAATATACTGAAATCTTTTGAATATAAATAAACTAGTTGATAAGGAATCTCATAATTATAGGATACATCATATATATTCATTAAGGATTTCATATATATGATTTTTCCTTTATTTTTTGTATAACATGGTTTAGGAATGACTAATGTATTAGATTTAGTTATTGGTTTTTTAATATGTCCAAATGTATTTTCAATTAATGTAAGAATTTCCCTATGTGTTTTTGAGGATGCAATACAAATAGAAATATTAGTAGATATATAATATTTTTTATAAAATTCAATTAGTTTATCTAGGATACCTGGTTTATTTAATGTATTATGCGAACCAGTTCCAAAAATATTTATAGGTGTATTATCATCTGATAAATCTAATAAAAGTTGCATATGTCTCCATCCATCGCTATTAATATTTTTTTGATGTTCGCTATCAACTGAATTTATTTCTTTAGCAATTGCATCTTTATTAAATAATGGATCTATAAAAAATCTACTAAATATATCTATTATTTCTAAAAGACCATGGTCTAAAACATTAAAATAATACACAGTTTCAAGGAAATCGGTATATGCATTAGAAAATCCACCATATTGATTTAGTTTTTCAAAGTAATGATTCACATTTGGATATTTGCGACTACCCATAAACAACATGTGTTCAAGAAAATGTGGTAAACCGTCATAACCTTTAGGGCATCCAAAAGTGCCAATATTAACTGCAATTGATATAAATGATGATGTAAGTAATGAATCATGTATAATCACATATTTGATTCCATTCTCAAGTGCACCACCAACAAAATCACGTGTGTCAAATTGTGGTTTATTTATGGATATCATTTTATTATTATATATAATAAAATAATATTAATTAAATTTAATATTTATCAATTCATTAGTTAGAGTGTCTTTTGATATAATTGTATTACATACATTTATAAAATCAAATATATTTATATTTCTATAATTGAAATTAGCAATGTCATCTGTAATCCATAAATGTTCAATACTATTTATTTTTTTAGCAATAGATAATAAATCAATACGAGTATTATATGTAAATATAAAAGGAGTTATTAATAAATAATGTGATGTAGCATTAAAATAATTTTCTAAATTATCATTTTTTATTTTTTCATCCCATAATAAACATAATTGTGTTTTTTCATTTGTTAATATAAATTGTATAATAGAATTTAAAGATGGTATTTCATAATATTTATAATAAGTAATATTATTTGAATAATAATTACACATATTACCAAATTGTGATGTTATTAAATGATATAATTTTTCCAAGTAATTATTTGATTCTGATAAATCTATATTACATAAATTTAAATTTTGGACTAATTGTAAATGAGTAGTAATATTATTATAATTATAATATTTATTATAATTTGTATTTAAATATATCATAGATAAATCTACAACATAATTATATAAATCTTGATATGGATCATCTATATGTCCAATTTGAATATTATCATTGTTAGATGTATTAAAAGTGCTATTTGTATGTTTTGTATATAATATTAATCCATTATATGTTTTTTCTGCATAATCTATATTATCTTCTATTATTTGTATAGATGTATTAAATGTTTCTAATTGAGATTCAGAAAACTTAAATATAGATAAATTTAAATAATCTTCAGGATTTTCAATATTAACATTTAATATTTTTCTTAAATCATCTTCATCTAAATTATTAAATTCAATTGTTGTCATTAATAAACTTTTATAAATAATAAATTTTTTAAGAAAATTATTAATAGATTCATAATTCAAATTAAATTTATAAACCATGATATTTATAAATATATTACTAACTTTAAAAAATCTTTGTAAAATAATAATTGTTATATTAGTTTCTTTTGTTTTATTAATTGTTTCTAAATATAATCGTAAATAATTTATATCCATTCTAATTTGTGAATTATGTAAATAAATAATATTATTTTTAGCAAGAGCCTGGTAATGTGTTACCATAAAAAACTCTATTCCTAACTCTGGACCAATTTCTACAGATGCAGGTAAATGATCATTACCAAATAAAAAAAATAATAAACATAAATCCCATATTATAAAATAATTAATTGTCTCTACACTATTTATATTATTATATAACTCTAATAAATTTTTAATAATTAATGGTGCCTCAAAAACATGTATATATATATCAGTATTATTATTTTTAATATATTTTATTACATTTAAATTTATCTCTTTATCAATTATTTTATAATATGTTTGTTGAACTAATATATGATGTATTAAATCAGAATCAGATGTATGAATACTACATTCTTCAGTAAAATTTTTATTTGCTATATGCTTAAATATTTTTAAATCAGATTCTCCATTTTCTAATGAACTATTTATATATATATCACACTTTAAAAAATGTTGTTTTAATTTAATATTAACAAATAATTCTAAATTTTTAATAAAATTAGATGAAGGGCCTATAGATTTATCTATTGTAAATCTATATTTAATCCATTTAAAATAATCAAAAATTAATATATTACAATCAATATCATATTTTTTACTTAAATTCTCAACTAATTTTTTATTATTTGTTTCTAAATTATTAAAATATTGTTTAAAAATTTCTTTTTTTTTTACAGATTCTAAATAATTTTTAATTCTTCGTTTTCTTTGTTCTAATATTTTGGAATATGAGGGTATTCCATCAAAAAATAATGATATTGATTGAATAAATTGTGTATAATGAATTTTATTGATCATATCAATTATAATTGCAACAAATTTTTCATAAATAACTAATTCAATTACTGATATTTTATTATTATCAAATAAACTTAAATATCCTAATTTTTCTATATCTAATGTATATTTAACATCACTCATAATAAATAAAATAAATTTGTCTATTATTTCATCTTCATTAAAACCATCAAATATTAAATTAATGTTATTTTCATTGTAATGTTCTTTCCAATGTGGTTGATTTAAAATTTTTTTAAGATATTCTTCTAAAATATCCATATTACCACACACAAATGGTAAACATAAAATAATTTTAATAATATCATTAATTTCATTTTCAATAGCAAATATTTCTTGATATATTAAAAAATTTAAATCAAATATAATATGATTTGAAATTATTTTTCTAATATTATTATTAATATTTATTTCATCAAAACCATCATTATTAATAGATTTTGAAATAAAATGAGCAAATCTATCAATACCCATATATATGTTATAAATTTGCATAATCTTTATAATGTATTTTTAATTAATTCATGAATTTCAAATAATACTTTACAATCTATTTCATTATAATTAATAATATCTTTCATTAATGGATTATTATAAATGTCTGTATTTTTATTATCATATAATTCATTAGCTAATATCATAACCATTAATCCGTTAGAACACTTATTTTTAGTATCCCAACATGATTTTATAAGATTGTGTGCATGTAATGCATTTGCAACAGTTTTAAGTGAAAAATTAAATGCGCCTAATATTGTAATAGGTTCATTAATAAATACTTTATTTAAATCATAAAATGATATATGTTTATCTTGTATAATATTATATGGATTTTTAGATTTAAATTTATTATAAATACTTACTTCTGCAAAAGACCAATGATATAATTTTGCTTTTGTTTTATTTTCTTGTTTTAAAATAGTTGATATATATTTTATAAAATCATTAAACATTTCCATTTCAGAATCTTGTGTTTTATTTTTCATAATAAATGTTTTAAAAACCCATTTTCCTTTTTTACTATATCCTATTCCAATCATAAATATAAATGACTCTGAATTATTTAATATAAAACCATCTTTAATAATTGAACCAAAATTAGATTGCAATGTTTCAAAATCTAAATAAAATTCTTGTGTATCATTTAATGTTTCTTTCCAATTATCCCTATCATATAATATTTTATTTGGTTTTATTATACATGTATCTTGGCGATTAATATCTAAAATTTTATCAACTGTAGTTGCAATCCTTCCTGGATTAAATCCCATATTTTTAGCAGAACACTTTGGATCGCTCCATTTAAATATATTATTATTATGTGCATATTCGCGTTGTTTAATACCGCAATTCCATATATTTGTTATTTCATTTATTTTATTATTTAATTCAGATTTAACACTATGCCATTTTCCATCATGTTCATTTTTCATATTTGGAAATAATTCCCATCTATTAGGTAATGGTAATAATTGCCAATTACTACTATTATTTTTAACATCTTGCATCCATTTAATTGCATTTGCAGTTTGTTGTACATATTGATAATCAATAGTATCATAATCAATTATAGCTAGTCTATTTAAAAATTGTGTATCTTTATATTTAACACCTCGGCTTTCATAAGTGTATTGTTTTCCCCATATATAAGCTTTATTAATAGTAATTCCTAATATTTTATTTAATGCACATGTATAAATATATAATTGACCTTTATAAGCTGGTATACTATCTGAATTTAAAATATGAATCCCATCGGCCCTCAAAGGAATATTAGAATGTTTAATATCTATTATTTTATAATGATATGGAATTCCTAATTTAGGCGATGGTATATTTGCTTCTTCGTCAGAAATAATATAATTATTCATTAATTTATTTACATAATCTGATCTAACAATTAAATCAGGTGTGCCAAATGTATAATTTTCATAATTATGTAATATACCTTGATATATTATAGGTTCGCCTTCCTTCATTAGTTCAATTGTTTTTTTATATTTCTCTATATTTTTACTATCTCTATAATTTGCAATTGTAATTACTTTATGAGATTTTTTTATTATATTTACTAATTCATTTTCAAATTTAACACCAGCATTCATTATATAATTTACAAATATATCATTTGTTTTATTTTTATTTTCTATAGAAATTATAGTATCATTATTTTTTGAATTTATTCTTGGTATCTTATCAAGAGAAGTAATATTATATTCATTTAAATAATCAATCAATGGATCGTGTAATAGATAATTCCTCGTAGATGACGCAGAAACCATATAATTCCAATCAATTGGTTGATTATTTATTTTTGATTTTTTAGCACTTGTATCTAATGCGGTGCATTTTCTTTTATTATATCTTTCACACCTAGGTGTTATAGGATCTTGATTACTCATTTTTAGTTTTATATAATAATTATTAATTATTATTTATATGCATTTTAAGCCATAAGATTATAATATAATATAAATTATTTTCTCATTTAAATTAAAATGTCTAATGGATCAATAGCAGAACTTGTTGCTAAAGGAGCCCAAGAATGTGAATTAATTGATATTAATAATAAGTCATCATTATTTGATTTTGATATAATAAAAAAAAATAAATATACAAAAGGAGATACAATATTTTATCCACAAGGAACAGGTAATTGGGGAAATACTTTAAGAATTAATATAGAAAAAGGTGGTGATTTATTATATGGATTATATGTTAAAATAAAATTACCAAAATTATCAATAAATAATTTATTAATTCCTAACCCTCCAAGTGAATTTGATATACTTAGTCCTTATAGAGTTATGTATACTGATTATGTAGGAAATGTTATTATTGATAAAGTTAGTTTATATATTAATGGAATATTAATAGATGAATTATATGGTGATTACATGCAGATTTATACTGATTTATATATATCTGATTGGAATCGTAAGGCTATGCTTGGATTAGATGATATATTAAATAAACCTAATTTGAAAATTGATTCAGAAGTAATATATATACCATTAAAATTTTGGTTTTGCACTGATCCAAAAAAACCATTACCTGTTATTGCTTTACAAAATTCAGATATTTATATTGATATTAAATTAAGAGAATTTGATGATTGTATTTGTGTTTTACAAAAAAATAATAATAAATATTATCATTGCGATGTAAAACACAAAATAATTCCTCTTGAAGATGTTAGTTTATTAGCTTGTTTTTATTATGCAGATAGTGATGAAAGAAAAGCATTAGCTACTAAAGAATATGAAATTGTAATAACACAAACACAATTTAGAGAAAAAGAAATATCATCAAATATTATTTTAGAAATTGATTTTAATAATATTGTAAAAGATATATTTTTCTTTATTCAACCTTTAAAACATATTAAATATGGTGAATTTTTTAATTGGACATCCAAAATGGATTATCTACCAGCGGAATTTATTGGTAAATCAACCGAATTATGGGATTATGAACCAATAAGACATTTGTTAGTAAAAGCAAGATTAGTATTTAATGGAATTGAACGGATTGAATGGAGAGATTATAAATATTTTCATTTTATGCAAAATCATGAGAATTATAAAAATTCATTATATTCTTATGTATATATGTATTCATTTAATATTAATCCAACTAAAGATTTTAGTCATTCTGGTTGTAATTTTTCACGTTTATCTAATACACAATTACATGCAGTTATTCAAACAAATACATTTACAATAAATAATAGTCCTAATCTTACTTATCCAAATTATGACTTGTGTAAATTTAAATGTTATGCAACTAATTTTAATATATTAGTTATTAAAGATGGTATATGTGGGCTTAAATATTAAATTAAAATTAATTAACATTATTTGCTATTTGTAATATATTAGTTTTGCTTAACAGGGTTTTGCTTAACAGGGTTTTGCTTAACAGGTATATAATCATGTATCTCAGTCTCATAAATTGTCGTGCAGCGTCGGGTGTGTAAAATTTTCCCGGCTTTTGTCGCCCACCAAATGTGGTAGTGTTGTAAATGAGTCTGTTCATTTTTTAATTTATAATTGTAAATTAAAACTAATAAGTAATTTAAAATTCAATTTTTTTATTTATATTTAATAAAAAATGAAATTATTATATTATAACATTATTGTTTCTTATTTATAAAATGCCTCAAGGAATTGTAGCACATGTTATTGATAAAATTATTATTATTATGTATATTCTATTTTTATTAGTTAATTGGTATATTGCAGATGCTATTATTTACGAGTTAATTAAACGTCATGGAGCTATTAGATTAAGTAATTTTGTATCATGGCTGCTCGGATTTACATGGGTAACTAATTGTACTATTTGTTGCTATATTATTTATTATTCCTTGCTATATTATTTCTTTACCAATATATAAAAAATTGAATATTTTTTTATATATAACTTATGTATTAATAATTTAACAAATGGAAAAAACCCAAGAAATTCTAGAATATCTACGTAATCATCCAGACATTTTAAGAAATTCTGACATAACTAGTGATGACCTTAATATTGCACATAGTGCAGTTGTTGAGTCTATAGCTAAACAAAATCAATTAAAATTACGACAACTAGAATGGCGTCGTATTAATACATACTTGGGACATAAAAGACCACGCGGTCGTAAATCACAAAAGAAATGTCGCAAAAATAGACTTGCAAAGCGTCAAAAATTAATAGTGCAAGCGCGTATTAACGCACCATATCCACATCCACATTTAGATTGGCGTGAAACACATATTAGAACAAAAGGTTATGATATACATGATCTTAATTCATATTCATTTAATGACATATTACAATTAGAAGACTAATTGTAGTACATATTATTGATAAAATTATTATTGTTATGTATATTCTATTTTTTATTAGTTAATTGATATATTGCAGATGTCATTATTTATGAGTTAATTAAATGTAGTGGAGCTATTAGATTAGATCAATTTGTATCATGACTGCTTGGATTTACATGGTTAACTAATTTTTTTATTTTTTGCTATATTATTTTTTTAGTAATACTTAAAAAAAATTGAAAATATTTTAATATAATAACTCTAATATAAAATATATTCAAATTCTTGTTCCTTATGGAGGACACATTAATTTGCTACTCTCGCACTTGCGAAAAGCCTGCAGACGGTACCGAATTGGAAGACCCATTCAAGAATGAAACCAGAGACGAGGGTCTGTATAAGATAAAATACATTAACAATAAAAATCCAGAATGTTATAGATATCTGAAAAAAGCAAATGAGCTCATGCAATCGTGTTTTGGTACCGATGCACCCACAAAATTACCAAAAACTATGCCAGGAATTGTTGTATGTATAAAATGTGATACTGACGAATTAATAGGACTATTATATATTGAAGATGAATTTAATAATAATAGATCTTTATTATGGTGCGGCGGAGAATCTACAAAGCCACAATCACAATGCGAATATAACTATTTTCAAATTAGAGGTATGTGTATTAAAAATGAATATAGATCAAAAGGATTTGGATCACAATTATTAAATTTTGCAAAAAAATTAGGTTCAGCTAATGGGTTTGATTATATGTTTGCTACTATAGATTTAGATGAAGATGAAGATACAGACCGTAGAATTAAATTTTATAAAAAAAATAATTTTTATAAACAAATACTATCTCTTACAAATTCTAATGAAAGTCCGCCACTTAACCGTAGTGAAAAAAAATCTGTCCGATATATATCTTATATAAGTGATAAAGACGATGAAGATATATTTGGTAATAGGTATAAAATGGCACTTTCACAAGAGGGGACAGACGATTATACTAATGGACCTTCTGCGCCTCCTCGGGTTGTCACATTTATTTGTTCCGATAGCTATTGCATGAAGTCAAAGAATTTATCTGCAGAAGAGGTCGAATGGATAGAAAAACTCAAAAACAGTGGTGATAACATAGGCAAACGTATAATTCTTTTTATTGATGAGTTTATCACATCCTGCAACAAGCCGGATGACTATGAAATCAACAAACTAATCAATTTAGTCAGAAAGTTAGCCGGAGCATACAAGGAATTCGAGAAATTACCCGAACAATCAGAGAGTTCTATTCGCCCACAACTTGACCAGATTGGAGTGAATATGCGCGACATGATCATTGCACTTGTTCCAATACCAAGAACGTGCCGTCATGAGCACCCTTATTGTGTGTGGTGCGAATCTGATTTTAAAGAGGGGTGTGGTTATTGTCCTGATAATATAAGCGTCAATCATAGGAGTAAGCGGTGGTCGCAACACGCCCGCAAGTGTGATGCAGGACCGCTCATCCGGCTAATGAAGAGTCATCAAAACGGTGCAAACAGAGTAGCGGCTCGCGCGAATGATTTAGATTATTCGGAAGAAAACACCGCAGCTAGATTATTTGAAGAGTTGTAAAACTATAAAACTCTAATCATTGACTATATAATTTTATATAGTCTAAATATATAGTTATTCAAAAATATTGAATAATATATAAAAAATGATTTTTTTATATCATAAGATATAATTTCTATTTACAAATGGACATATTAACAGGTTTTATTATAATTGGGCCAGACGAAAATGAAAATGTAATGAATCAATCAAATGATATAACATTACCAACAGATTTTAAATTATTTAGTTATAATAATGATTCTACTGCAACATTTCAATATAAGTTTAATAATAACATTTATTATATTATATATAAAATAAATACTAAAAATGGATTGTTATTATTTTTTGAATTAGTTAACAATGTAGAATTATGGGATATTAAATATATGCAACCAACGTATATACATTCATCATATAAACCATATTTTGAAATTAGATTTGCAATTGTTATGAATATTGAACATATTCAAAATAATATTAATACATCTATTGCATTATATAACATTATAAGTGACAAATATTTATATGAATCAAATATTAAAAATAATACAAGTGATATATTATCTCATAGTATTTTACCGTCACCTAGTTCTATTAGATTACCATCTACTTTTAAATTAAATTTATATCCATATCAAAAAAATAGTCTGAAGAAAATGAAAGCGATTGAACGGGGAGAATATGAAATGTCTATTAATTATACTTATCCTATTGTTTTTGAACAACCAGGTGTTCCTAGTAATACTTCATGTATATTATATAATCCAATATTAAATAAAAATATAACGATTGATAATAATCTTAATATATTACATTTAAAAGCATTATCAAAAGGTGGTATATTAGCTGATGAAATGGGACTAGGGAAAACAATTACATGTATTGCATTAATTATGACAAATCCACCTGCGCCAAATCAACCAAGCACAATATATTCAACAAATTATAAAATAAATAAAATTAATTCAAAAGCAACAGTTATTATTTGTCCATCGCATTTAGCTAAACAATGGGCATCAGAAGTTTTACGATGTAATTCACAATGTAAAGTTTTAACTATTTTAACAAAAAATGATTATACCAATATTACATTTAATGATTTTATTAATTCAGATATTATTATTACAACTCATCAATTTATTATGAATTTCAAATTTTATCCAACATTATATTATAAAGTATGCACTGCATCAAGTTTTAATTTTGATGCTCGTGATGAAATTATTAAACATTATTTAAATACTCAATATGCAGAATTAGGATTTCCAGGAATTAATAATCTTAAAAATCCAATTTTTGAGTTTTTCCATTTTCACCGCATTATAGTAGATGAAGGCCATGAAATTTTTAGTGAAACAATTGGTGCCATATCAGTAAGTTTATATATTGGTAGATGGATTACAAATATTGATGCTAGTTATAATTGGTATATTTCTGGAACACCATTTCCTAATTATAAAAGTATTAAAAATTGTGCTAAATTTATTAAATTAAAATTAGTTGATGAAACTAATAATTTAACATTTGATTATTCTAATACTATTCCATACAAAACATCTGGCCCTACTAGTTTTATGTTTAAACAGTATATATGGGAACAACTATTAAATAATTTGTGTATTAGACATTTGAAATCTGATGTTGAATCACAAATTAAAATTCCAGGATATAATGAATGCACTGTATGGGTTCGTATGACAGATATTGAAAGAAATATATATGATACTAAAAAAGGCAGAATATCCGATACACAATTACAACAATTATGTTGTCATCCACTAGTTGTTGAATCTGCAAAAAGAATGTTTGGTAATGTAGAAATAGATTTAACATTAATGCAAGAACAATTAATTACTTATCATAAAAATAATCATGACACATATAAAATAAAATTAGATAAACTTGACTCAACTAGACCAGAGTATCACATGTTGAAAAAAACATATCAATCACAAATGTCTGAATCATTATATATTTATACATTATTAGAGAAAATGAATGACCCAGAAGTTATTGAAGGTGAGAATTGTTCTATTTGTATTGATGTTCTTGATAATCCAACAATGACATCATGTGGGCATTTATTCTGTTATAATTGTATCAAGTTATGTTTAACACATAGAAAAAGATGTCCTATGTGTAAGGCAGATTTAGAAGGGAAAGATTTAATGGTAATGAATCTTAAAAAAGAAGTTGATACAGAAACAAATCCATTGATATTAAAATATGGTTCTAAATTAGGCAAGTTAATTTCAATCACAAGACACTTAGTAGCACAAGACAACACAAGAATTATTATTTTTTCTCAGTGGGATGATATGCTTACATTAGTAGGCAGAGCTCTTATTGATAATGGTATTGATAATTGTTTTGTTAAAGGTAATGTAATGATGCGTAATGCAGCAATTACAAAATTTAAAGCTGGTAAAAATAAAAAAGGTGATGATAATAAAGTTATTATGCTATGCTTAAAAAATGCGGCATCAGGAACAAATCTTATAGAAGCCACGCATATTCTTTTTGTAGAGCCAATTAATGCACCACAGAAAGAAATACAAATCATTGAACATCAAGCAATTGCAAGAGCATGCCGGATTGGACAGAAAAATCCAGTTATGGTAATTAGAATTTTAATTGAGAATACAATTGAAGAAGATATTTATCGTAGAAATTATGATAATTCTGCAGTTGTATCTTTTACAGATCCTTCATTTATGATTACATAAAATCATTTTATTTATTATTATTATGTTAAATAAATTTTTATTTATATGTTATTTACCAGCAAAATGCTGTTTGTTGTAAAGAGGTGAATGATAAAATAGAATAATTAAATTATATAAAATTAAAATTTGAATATACTAGAAATAAAATATGTTGATTATATATAAAATAATAATTATTATTATTATTTTATATCCTTGATAGCATCTTTTATATTGCAACTGAATAAAACTCATTGATTAGAACACTAGTTGAACCACTAATATAAACTGCGATTGTTGATGCTGATGCATAATTGTAGCACTACGCATACTTGACGTTTATTTTTGGTACTTATTAGACCCTACAATTTTATTTTTTAAGCGAGCCTTACGTATCCGATAGTATCGAGAGTTGACACATTACGTACGTACGCAACAGGAATGCTAGTTGCTGAAACAGTTGTGCTAACTTTATGCGCCTCGGTGCTGGTGCTCGAGATATATAGTTTGGTATTATGTGGCAAACTATATAGCGACGATGTCAAGCGAATATTCCACCCGCTGAAGGTGGTGGATGTATCGGACCAAAAATTGAACTTGAGAAACCTTCTAAACGTATACGGAATAAGTGTTCCCGGATATGTGCTAGAGTTTGTAGGAAACACCCATCCGGGCGTAGTAGGTACATTATAACTGTTACTAAGGGTGCCAGAGAGTGTAGCAGTCGTAAAAAACCCGTTCAAATTAACAAGTGTAAACGTTGTTCCATCAGAGCTATCGGACATCCACAACCTGTCATAAAGTGATGATGCAGTATGCTCGAATGCATACGAAATGGGTTGCATTGTCCATGTTGCACCAACACCAGCGTCAAAAGTAATGGCTAATGATTGGCTATTGCTATAATCATTGGTAGTGTCACCTGAATCGGTAAAGTCAACTAATGGGTTTGTTTTTACAGTATTATTGTTTGCCGGATTGAGCAATACCTTAGTTGCAGTCCCAGTCAATCCCCCGCATTTTATTGAAACATATGTGCCCTCCTTACTAGGACATGCAACGGTGATATTTTGGCCAGTATTGCCTGCTGTTAATGCAACGCCAAAAATGTCATTTGTAACAAGCGTATTCTTCTTTACGCGAAGCCCCGTGCTTGTAGGGTCTTCCATTAGCAAATCACCCACTTCTATTGTATCCGATGCAACCACTAATGCGGTCGGTCCGTAAGAGGTCTGATTGGTCTTTGCCGTGGCAAAATTGGTGAGGCTTGTGTAATCAATCAGTCCAGACCCAGTACCAGTATCTCCTTTTGGACCAGTAGCGCCTGTAGCACCTGTAGCACCTGTAGCACCTGTAGCACCTGTAGCACCTGTAGCACCTGTAGCGCCTGTAGCACCTGTAGCACCTGTAGCACCAGTAGCACCTGTAGCACCTGTAGCACCTGTAGCACCTGTAGCACCAGTAGCACCAGTAGCACCTGTAGCACCTGTAGCACCTGTAGCACCTGTAGCACCAGTAGCACCAGTATTACCAGTTCCTCCACCACACGTATCAATATTAGTAATATCTATATTGTTTAATATATATAATTTATTAGTAGCTGTAGCTGCAGTGTCATAAGAACCAGGAGTAGCTGATACATAAGTTACAGATACATCAAAATAATTAATACTACCAGTAGCGCCTGTTGCACCAATTGTGTTTATATTATATTTATATATCATAAGTGTATTTATACCATCCGTTTCTACATTTTGTAAATAAATAGGCTGATTAACTTGTAAAAAAGTGTATATTCCTGTATTATTATAATAATCAATTAGTGTTATTCTGAATGTAGTTATATTACTAAAATTTTTTGGTATAGTACTTGGAATGGTGTAATATAAATCACCATTTTTTGTAGGAAATGAGGTACCATCGATATTTTCTAATATTAAATATGTATATTTAAAAGGATATGTGCCGTCATTATTACTATCATATACAACTGCACATGTATTTTGATTACCACATATATCATAATCATTAATAGCTCCATTATCTATAATATATTTTAATGTTTTTATTCCTACACTTCCGATATAGATTAACTCTAAATACTCATCATCACTTGTATTTTTATCAACTAATAATGTACTATTACACCATAATACTATAGTATTAATACACTTTGCAGAACTAAATAATGGTCCCAGTTTAATTATACTATCAGATACATGCACACCAGTTTGTATTAAATTTTCTATTATTAAATTTTTACTATTGTAATGAAATGTAGCATAATTAAAATATGCATATGAATTATTACAAATTTTTACCATATAACTATTTTTAAAAGTTCCAGAGCTTTGATTTCTATATATACCTGCTTTAGTTATTAAATTATAAGTAGGGCTACCAATATAATAAAATTTACTATTATCAATAATTACTACAGGTTCATCATTTTTTACATAAGTAGATATGGAACTACTAATTGGATCAATAAAATCATCTCTATAATTAATATTAACTATTGAGTTGTTTGTTACAATTAATCCATAATACCAATTTTCAATTACACATTTACTAGCTATAACCTTTGCATTATTTGTAACAGTAAATCCAGTGCCCAATGAATTATAAACATCAGGAGTACCAGTCGCACCAACATATGTATTTTTAAGTAGAGAAATATTTCTAGAAACATATAACTCTGCATTATCAATATATATACCATTATTATATTGCGAACTAGTTGCACTTGTATTTAATCCTATAATTTCTATAAAACCTTGAACAATTACATTTGATTCTGAATTGATTATAAAACCATATTCATTATTGGCACCAGTAGCACCTGTTGTGCCAAAGTCTGAGCCAAAATGATACATAGTAATACTGTTTGAATTATATAAATATGATTTATTACTTATTAAAATACCTATGTTTTTACTATAATAAACTTTAAGTAGCTGAGATGATAATGTTGAATTGTTATCTATGGAAATGCCTGTAATTTTTGAATAACTAATAGCTATTTCAGCAGTTGAAACTGATGAATTATTATTTATTTGCATACCTATGTTGCATATACCTGTATTTATACCTGTTGCAGTTGCTTCATTAATTTTTATTCCATTATTATTTATAATACTATTATTAAGAATATCTATACCGATATTTGTTATAAATTTAAATGATATATTAAGTCTAATTATTTTTGAATTATTTAATATAAGCCCATTGGTTGCATTGTTAATTTCAATACTATATGCATTAAGGTTTGTATCAATACTATTATTTATTATACTATTATTTATAATATTTAAGCCGGTAGTTGTTATATTTGTTAATAACATCTTAAGTCTATTTATTTGTGAATTATTTAATTTTATACCATTTCCAGCATTTATAATTATAATAGTACCTAATCCTGAAGATGAATCAAATAGAATATTATTATTTATTATACTATTGTTTTGCATTTCTAAAGCGGTATTTGTTATAGTTAATAATACCATTTCATATCTATTTATTTGTGAATTATCTAATATTATGCCATTCGCTGCATTTGTAATTGCAATCGTTTTTGCTGCTGTAAAATTATTATTGTTTATTACACCATTATTTAATACATAAATACCAGTGTTTGAGATATTAGATAATGTAATACTTTGTCTATTTATTTGTGAATTATTTAATATTATTCCATTAACAGCATTTGTAATTGTAAGATTTCCAATGCCTTCAAAATTACTTCCAGTTTCCATAAAAACAGCTGCATATGTACCAGTTGCACCTGTATTTCCACCTCCAACAAGTGTAGTAGCGCCATTATAAACATTTAATTGGGTATTATTTGATAAGTCTAAACATATATCAATATTGTTTTCTGGAAGATTACTTGTTGTATAATTAATATTTATTCTATCAAAATATAAAACACTATTAATTGCTTTTATACCTCGCGCACATTGTTTAACTTTCATAATAAATCCTTTATTATCAAGTGTTTTAGTAGGCTTTGTTGTAATTTTAGAATTGTTAGTATATATTCCTAAATAACAATTAACCAAATATATATAATTAGATATTAATTCACTATTATCTAATAAATATACACCTGTTGATGCTAAAAGAAAATTGCTATTTACTATATCACTTAAAAATTCTATATATAATCCATTTAGTTCTAGATCATTGATTGATGGATGTCCTATACTTCCAATAATTGCTTTAGACATATTTTTTATTTCTAAAGCTTCTTGTGCACGTGTGCGTGCTAATTTAATATTCATATTTATTGTGCATAATATAGTAGAATTATTTAATATAGATACACCAGTATAATCAACAGTAACATATAAACTATTACATATAAATGTTGAAAAATTATTTAATATTATTCCATTAGCAGCATTTGGAATTGTAATTGTTGATAGACATTCAAAACTACTTTTAGTGTCCATAATAATAGCTGCATATGTGCTTATTGCGCCAGTTGATCCTGTCTGTCCACCGCCATAAAGTGTAGTAGAACCAGTATTATATAGTTGAGTATTGTTTGATAAGTCTAAACATATATCAATATTATTTTCTGGAAGATTACTTGTCTGATAATTAATATCTATTTTATCAAAATATAAAACACTATTAATTGCTTCTATACCTCGCGCACATTGTTTAACTTTCATAATAAACCCTTTATAACTAAGTGATTTAGTAGGCTTTGTTGTAATTTTGGAATTGTTAGTATATATTCCTAAATAACAATTAACCAAATATATATAATTAGATATCAATTCACTATTATCTAATAAATATACACCTGTTGATGCTAAAAGGAAATTGTTATCTACTATATCACTTAAAAATCGTATATATAATCCATTTAGTGTTAGATCACCATATAATTGATGTCCTATATTTCCAATAATTGCTTTAGACATATTTTTCATATATAATCCTGTTTGCGCATCTACACAATTCACAGTAAATGTAATATTCATATTTACTGTGCATAATATAGTAGAATTATTTAATACAGTTATACAAGTATAATCAGTAGTTGCATTTAAACTATTACATGTTAATGTTGAGAAATTATCTACTAATATTCCTTTGTATGTAGTATTTATATTATTGTTGTATATATAAGTTAAATTTATAATATTCATTGTTGAATTATTAGTAATATTAATTGAACTATATATATGTAATAAAGAACACTCTGATAAAAATGTTGAATTATTATTTATATGAATTGCAAGGTTTTTACACTTATTTTCAGGTTCATCATCTCCAAGATTAATATCTTTTACGGTGTCTATATTTTCATAGCCTATTATTAATACTTTAATAGTAGAACTATTATTTGCATATAATAATGTCTTTTTAAAATTAACTAATTTTATTTTTTCATCTATTATTAATGTTGAATTATTAGATACATATAAACCATAACCACTTAAACCACCTGCTTCAATATCTTGAGAACTTCCATTAAAATTAATATTTCTAATATATGCAGTTGAATTATCATATATATTTATAATTCCCGCTTGTGTTGCAATTACTTCTGGTATTGAAAATCCGCGGGCATTTATACAATGAACATTTTCAATATATGTTCTAGAGTTATGTGTAATATTAATTTGACTTATATTATTTATAAAGCAATTTTTCATATATGAAATAGGTCCATTAATAAATATGAATTGATCTTCAAATTCTCCTCCTTGACTAAATTTGCCTATATCATCACATGCACTACTAAATACACTATTATAAATTACCATGGGTGTTATTGGTATTTCTTGTGTTATTGGATTTGCAAGATGTACTAGTTTAGAATTAAAATATAATTTACTATCTTTCTCATCATTCAAATATATGCCACTCAATTGTTCTGTTCCAAATTGTATAGAACTATTTGTATTTATTATTGAATTATCGTCATATGTTTCACCATATATTAGTCGTGCAAGTTTAACACCATTTATATTTACAGTGCTATTAATTATATTTAAATCACCTTGTAAATAAATATTTATGTATTTAAATATGACATGTGTATTATTAACGCCAATTATATTAGTTCCATTAGTATTAGTTTGAATACTACATTGTATTTTATATATTTCAATTTCTTGACCATTCACATTAGTTGTTTCATCAGAATATGCAATACTAATTGTTGTTATAGTATCATCTATATTTACTTCATATATAAATGCTTCTACCTCGGTTGTAGTAAATTTTACAAAACATCCTGGTGTAATAAGATTAACATCAACAGTACTAAGATTATTGTCAACAAATGCACTATTAGTAATTATAAATTTTATTAATTGTGAATATGGGTCAATAGTAGAATTATCAATAGTAGTTGATCCAATTAGTTTTAAATTTGAATACGGAAGATCCTCAGGATCTGTGGTTGTCCCTTTACAGCATCTAATTACAACTGGATTCATTTGAATACCTAAATTACCTGTACATATTGATACATTTTCAGGCATTGTATATTTTTCACTATTACCTGTTGTACCAGTAGTGCCAGTCTCTCCCACGGATTTTATATAAATAGTACATGTATTATTATATCCAACTGCTCGTATTTTATCGTATGCATCTATAATGGAAAGATAGGGTGTATAAAAATTACCATCTGCTGGACCAGATGCACCTGGGTCTGGCGGTTCTTTAATATACAAAATGAGATCATCTGGAATATTATTATTACAACACGGACCTACTGGTAATATATATACATTAATTATTAAATCTGTTGTTATACATTCAAGATTACCATCAATAAATACAACAATTAAATTTATAAATTCATTATCATAATCAATATTTATACTAGAAATAGTATATGTATATCTACATAAACTTTCAGTATTTTCTAATGTTAATATACTATTTGGTTGTAATAATGTAAATATTGTACTTATAGGAACATTATAAAAATCGGTTAGACATAATCTTATATTTTCAACCTCATGAAAACACCGCGTATTTATTAAACATATTTCTCCTGGACCAGGATATGGGTAAGGATATTCTATATATATATATTTATATGTACAAACAGAGCTACTTAAGCCGATTGGCCCCCTTGGACCGGTTGCACCTGTTGCACCTGTATTACCTGTAGCACCTGTAGCACCAGTAGCACCAGTAGCACCCGTATCGCCTGTAGTACCTGTATTGCCTGTAGCACCAGTTGTGCCAGTTGCACCAGTTGCACCAGTTGCACCAGTAGCACCAGTTAAACCAGTAGCACCAGTTGCGCCGGTAGCACCAGTTGCACCGGTAGCGCCAGTAGCGCCAGTAGCACCTGTAGCGCCAGTAGCACCAGTTACGCCAGTAGCGCCAGTTAAACCAGTTGCACCGGTAGCACCAGTAGCGCCAGTTAAACCAGTTGCACCAGTAGCACCTGTAGCACCTGTTAAACCTGTAGCACCAGTAGCGCCAGTATCGCCAGTAGCACCAGTTGCGCCAGTAGCACCAGTTGCGCCAGTAGCGCCAGTATCGCCAGTAGCACCAGTAGCACCGGTAGTGCCAGTAGCACCGGTAGCGCCTGTATCACCGGTAGTGCCAGTAGCACCAGTAGTACCAGTTGCACCGGTAGCACCAGTTAAACCAGTAGCACCAGTAGCGCCTGTTAAACCTGTTGCACCTGTTGCACCTGTTGCACCTGTATCGCCGGTAGCACCAGTAGCACCAGTTAAACCAGTAGCACCAGTAGCGCCTGTTAAACCTGTTGCACCTGTTGCACCTGTATCGCCGGTAGCACCAGTAGCACCAGTAGCACCAGTAGCGCCAGTTGCGCCAGTAACACCAGTAGCACCAGTTAAACCAGTAGCACCAGTAACGCCAGTAGCACCAGTTGCGCCAGTAGCACCAGTATCGCCAGTAGCACCAGTAGCGCCTGTAGCACCTGTTGCGCCGGTAGCACCAGTTAAACCAGTAGCACCAGTAGCGCCTGTTAAACCTGTTGCACCTGTTGCACCTGTATCGCCGGTAGCACCAGTAGCACCAGTAGCGCCAGTTGCACCAGTTGCACCTGTATCGCCAGTAGCACCGGTAGCACCGGTAGCACCAGTTAAACCAGTTGCACCAGTAGCACCAGTAGCGCCAGTTGCACCAGTAGCACCAGTTGCACCAGTAGCACCAGTAGCGCCAGTTGCACCAGTTGCGCCAGTAGTACCAGTTGCACCGGTAGCGCCAGTAACACCAGTTGCGCCAGTAGCACCAGTTAAACCTGTAGCGCCAGTAGCACCAGTAGCACCAGTTAAACCAGTTGCACCAGTCGTGCCAGTAGCACCAGTAGCGCCAGTAGCGCCAGTAGCACCAGTCGCACCAGTAGCACCAGTTGCACCAGTAGCACCAGTAGCACCAGTTGCACCGGTAGCGCCAGTAGCGCCTGTAGCACCAGTAGCACCAGTCGCACCAGTAGCACCAGTTGCGCCGGTAGCACCAGTTGCACCGGTAGCGCCAGTTGCACCAGTAGCACCAGTAGCGCCAGTAGCACCAGTTGCACCGGTAGCGCCAGTAGCGCCAGTAGCGCCAGTTAAACCAGTAGCACCAGTATTGCCAGTTAAACCAGTTGCACCAGTAGCACCAGTAACACCAGTTGCACCGGTAGCACCAGTAGCACCTGTATCGCCAGTAGCGCCAGTAGCACCAGTAGCGCCAGTAGCACCTGTAGCACCAGTTGCACCGGTAGCGCCAGTTGCACCAGTAGCACCAGTAGCGCCAGTTAAACCAGTTGCACCGGTAG
>Ga0209596_1000166_pt1 | contig 59584 bp, 80 predicted proteins | sample M_130807_MF_Meta_FD_187314 | JGI IMG/M metagenome (GOLD analysis project Ga0209596, IMG submission 187314) | Freshwater microbial communities from Lake Montjoie, Canada to study carbon cycling - M_130807_MF_MetaG (SPAdes) (version 2) | ecosystem: Environmental > Aquatic > Freshwater > Lake...
ATCAAGCCAACCTTTCTGCCGAAATTCGGCAGCTTTTAAAGTCTAGTGGCTGATATCAGTTTGTAAGCGTTGGAAGTGATATCAAAATTTTCTCTGCCAAGGTGACAGATGCCGACAAAGAAGATGCCGATGGTGGTTGATGGAATCCCTAGCCAGCCACCCGAGGATTTAAATCCCGAAGAAAAAAAATCCTACACCGTCCTGCATTCGCAGGTTACCAAATCCGGCCATGTCGGCAACACATCGCTGGAATCCTTCCTTCTCCTGGTACACCAGCGCGCCAGGCTAAAGCGGATCAGGCGTGAGGTCGATGCACTGGAAAGCTGGATGATTTCAGGCAGCACCGGACAAGGCGCTCTCCATCCGATGGTTAAGGAATTGCGCCAAATGGAAACCGCCTACGCCAATCAGCTTGGCAAGTTGCTGATGGATCCACGCAGCAAGGTGACCTCGCGAGCCAAAGAGGATCAGGTCATGGCGGTGGCAGGTGACAACCCAATCATGAGATCGTTGGGATGACCATGGCGAAAGCGCCAAAACGGCGTGCGAGCAAACCCAAGAAGAATCTTCCCAGTGAGAAGTTCAGGAGTTTTTGCGCTCAATATTTGACGCATGTCCATGGACCGCAGCGAGGCCAACCATTCCTGCTTGAAGAGTGGCAGATGGAGCGGATCATTCGTCCCCTATACGACACGATCCGCAAGGATGGTTTGCGCCAATACCGCACCAGCTATGTCGAGATTGGCCGAAAGAACGGCAAAAGTTTTCTGGCCATGGCAGTGGCGCTTTACGGTTTAATCTGCGATGGCGAGCCGGGTGCGCAGGTGATCAGCGCGGCAGGCACACGGGAACAAGCTAGCTTGGTGTTTGACGTTGCGCGCGCTGCGATTCTGGCCAACCCAATCCTGCGGCGCATGTGCCGAGTCTACAAAAAAGTGATCGAGACGCAGGACGGATCGACATACAAGGTGGTTAGTGCTGATGGATTTAATGCGCATGGCCTGTCCATCTCAACGCTAATATTTGATGAGCTATGGGTTCAAAAAAAGTCTGACCTATACGAAGCGCTAACCACATCGATGGGAGCTAGACGACAACCGCTGTCGTTCCTAATTTCAACATCTGGCTTTGATAAAAACACCATTTGTTATCAGACGCACAGCTACGCCGAGCGGATCCGTGATGGCATCGTTGAGGATCCAACCTTTTTGCCTGTGCTGTTCGGCGCACCAGAGGAAGCCGATTGGAAAGACCGATCCACCTGGCTGAGCGCTAACCCGAATCTAGGTATCTCAGTCTCGGAAGAATTCCTGTCGAATGCCTGCCGTGAGGCGCAGGAAAACCCAGCCAAGGAAATTAGCTTCCGGCAGTTCTTTCTCAGCCAGTGGGTGAGCGCTGAGTCCAGATGGTTTAGCCTAGACAAGATCGATGCCGCCATGGTCGAGGAATCCGATTGGCCGGACCTGACCGGCAAAGATTGTTTCCTAGGCTTGGACCTAAGCAGCACAACCGACTTAACGAGCATTGCCGCAGTCTGGCCGATAGATGGAATCTTTTATCTCGACTCCTGGTCATGGGCGCCGCGTGGCGCTTTGACCACCCGAGAGAGAGCCAACCGCACACGGTTTCAGCCATGGGAAAAATCCGGGCATGTGATCGTGACTGATGGCGAGGTTATCGATTACACGCAGATTCACCGGCACATCGAAGATATGGCGACTCGATACAACATCCGCGAAATAGCGGTGGACAAGTGGAACAGTGTTGCGCTCTCAAATCAGTTGCAATCCGAAGGTCACACGGTGGTGGCATTCCCGCAGGGCTTCGCCTCGATGTCACCAGCATCAAAAGATTTCGAGGCACTGGTTAGTTCTGGCAAAGTCCGCATCCGCAAAAATCCGCTGTTCCGCTGGGCATTCACCAATGTTTCCATGGTTCAGGATCCTGCTGGCAATGTCAGGCCGGACAAATCTAGAAGCGGTGACAAGATTGACCCGATCATTGCCACCGTGATGAGCATGGCCAGAGCGCGGCACCATGAGGCATCGAGCCGGTCGGGCTATGAATCCGGCGGGCTAATGGTTCTCTGAGTTCGTCTGGTTTCCCAGAATCGAGGAATATGGCAGACAGCATTCTAAAGCGAATTGGCAAAAGTATTTCCAGCCTGTTGGGTGCTGGTCAGCGTGGCCGTCCGCTAGTGCTGAACGATTACAACGCAATTGAACAAACTTGGAATGGCCGACCGGGTGCAATGGACTACCTCGGCATTCCAGCGGTGCTGGCCGGCCTGCGGTTGATTTCAGAAACCGTGGGTGGTCTACCTTTGCACTTGTATCACCGCCAGGTCGATGGCGGCAGAAACCGAGCCGAAGACCGCAACGAAGCCGATGTCTGGAAATACAACGAAAACCGCAACGAAATGGAAATCAGGTCTAGCCTGATATTCCAAATGTTGGTCCATGGTGTCGCCTACGCTCGCATCTCTCGGATTGATGGTGGCGCAAGAAATCTTCAAGAGATCTCTGCCGATCACATCATCGAAAAGACCGACGACATTTTGGGAAAGAAGTTGTACGGAATTAAATCCGATCCCTATGCCAACGATGCGGATACTTGGGTTTCTGAGGCGGACATGTTCGTCTTGCGTGGAACCTTCAACGGCAACAGCCTGCTGGATCTTTGCCGCAATTCACTGGAACTGACCAAGGCAACCCAAGATTTTGGCGGAACTCTTTACGCCAACGGCGCAAGGCCATCTGGTGTGCTAACGCATCCAGGCAAACTGTCCGACGATGCGCGCCGTCGCCTGCGTAGCGATTTTGAAAAACTGCACACTGGCTTGGCCAATGCTGGCCGCATTGCTGTGCTGGAAGAAGGTCTAACCTTCACGCCAACCAGCACATCACCGGAAGATGCGCAAACGATTCAGACCCGAGAATTTCAGGTGCGTGAAGTCTGCCGCATATTCGGTATCCCACCGGCCAAAATGGGTTTGGGTGGCGGTGGCGAGAGCATCGAGGCGCAGAACATTCAGTTCTTAACCGACTGTATTCAGCCACATTTGATTCGGGTTGAACAGGAAGCCAACCGCAAGCTAGTTCGGGAGCATGAATGGGGCTGGTACACCTGGGAACACAGCGTTGAAGGTTTGCTGCGCGCAGACATCCTCACCCGTTACAAATCCTACTCCATCGGTCGCAACTGGGGCTGGTTGTCGGTCAATCAGATTCGCAAGCTGGAATCATGGGATCCAATCCCAGGCGGCGATACTTACCTTAGTCCAACGAACATGCAACCGCTAACCGACACCGCTCCTGGTGCGCGTGCGCCTGCTGGCGATCAACCAGTTGATGCAATGGATCCACTCAATGGCTGAATCCTCGTGGGATGGGATCTTGCTGGTTCTGGGTGAGGCGCGAACACCGCGCCGGTTGCCACCGGGCCCACCACAACTGCCACCGATTCGCATGTCGTTTGAAGACATGATTTCCGACGATACGGAAAACACCGAGACTGGACGCATCCGCAGGTTCAGCGAGAGGGGAGATTTCCGATGCCAACCGCCGGAATAGAGATCGAGCGCCGCGTCGGCAGCCTTGCCGAGGTGGAGAGTGAAGGCAACAAGCTGCACGGATACGCCGCAGTGTTTAACCAGCCTAGTGAAAACCTTGGCGGGTTCCGTGAGTACATTGCGCCAGGCGCATTCAAGCGCACGCTTGATTCCAACGAGGATGTGCGTGCGCTGCTCGATCACGACACACGGTTGGTGCTAGGCAGACGATCCGCTGGCACGCTGCGACTGCACGAAGACACCCGGGGCTTGGCGGTTGAAATTGACCTACCATCGACGAGTTATGCCAAAGATGCCGCAGAACTAATCAGGCGCGGCGATGTGTCGCAAATGTCTTTTGGATTCACCATCTCGAAAGGTGATGACGAGTGGTTGCCGCCTGAAGGCGATGAACCATTGCGCCGCAGGATTGTTCGGCACGCCAACCTGATGGAAGTTTCCGTAGTGTCCATTCCGGCCTATCCGCAGACGGAAGTTGGTCTGCGTTCATTGTCCCGCTTTTTGTTGAGTCGGAACACAAACATCTTGCAGGTGCTTGGGTTGCGCAGGTTCTGAGTTCGTGAGGTTCTATAGTTTTGATTTCATGTGATTCACACACAGGAGAATAGCAGATGAATAAGATCGTGATTTCAAAAGCCACTCGCGAAGAACTGCTTGAAGCACGTTCCGCATTGATGGCGCAACTAACCGGAATGCAAGAGCGGCAACTAACACCCGAAGAGCAAGCCGCATTTGATGCGCTGGTCGCACAGGTGAACGAGATCGATGCAAAGGTCACAACTTTGGAGGCTGAACTTATGGCTGATCCCGCCGCTGATCCCGGTGACGCTGCTGTTCAGCAAGCATCCGCTCGGTCTATCCCAGCATTGAACGAACTTCCCAAGCCACCCGCTGCTAGCGAGCCGGTGTATGTGAACACTCCGGTGCCGAACATTGTTCGTGACCTGAATGATCGCCGCGCCATTCGCAACCGCGACATGGCTTTGCGCGGTTGGGCACTTCAGCCAACCGGTCTTTGCACCGCTGACCATGTCCGCGCTGCCAATGAGATCGGTTTCAACCTAAACAACAAGGTGCTGAACCTGCGACTGTACGAGAATCCCAATAAGGAAACTCGCGCCCAGTCTGCTGGTACTGGCAGTGCTGGTGGCTACCTTGTTCCCACCGATCTGATTCGTTCGCTGGAAACGGCACTGGCCTACACCTGCCCGATCCGCCAATTCGCACAAGTGCTTCGCACCGCGAGCGGAAACCCAATCGATATTCCAACCGTGGACGACACTTCAAACAGTGGCGAACTGGTTGCTGAAAACGCATCCTACGCCACGCAGGATGTGACATTCAGTAAGGTCACACTCAATGCCTATAAGTTCACATCTAAGCTGGTTTTGGCCAGCTTGGAACTGCTGCAAGATTCCGCCATCAATGTTGGCGAAATTCTTGGTAACCTCCTGGGTGAGCGCATCGGTAGAAGCCAGCTCGGATTTTTCACCACCGGAACCGGCTCCAGCCAACCGCAAGGTGCGGTGACTGGTAGCGCTGCTGGTGTGACTTCCGCCAGTGCGTCAGCCATCGCTGTTGACGATCTGCTTGGGTTGGTTCACTCTGTTGATCGCGCCTATCGTGACGCTGGCGCTTTCATGATGCACGACAGCATTTTGCTTGCTGTGCGCAAATTGAAGGACAGCACCAATCAGCCGATCTTCACTCAGTCCTACATCGTGGGTGAACCTGACCGTCTGTTTGGGTATCCGGTTGTCATAAACAACAGCATGGCATCCACCGTTGCCACCACCAACAAAACTGTGCTGTTCGGCGACTGGTCCAAGTTCATCATTCGCGATGCGCTGGATATCCAGTTGGTGCGCAGTGACGAGCGTTACATGGAATACGGACAAAGCGCATTTGTTGCGCTGGCTCGATCTGATTCCAAGGTCAGCATGTCTGGTGCCTTGAAGCGCCTCACCCAAGCCTAATCCCGCTAATAGGGACCGGGCTTAATCTGACCGGTCCGGCGGGATTCCGCTGGACCGGTTTTATTTGTGGAGGACAAAACATGCCTGTGGAAGTTGTTCTGTTGGAAGCGTTCGCCAATTCCGTTACAGCATGGATGCCAGGGGAACTGTTCCCATGCGTTGATCAGGTTGAGGCTGACAGAATGGTTGAGCGAGGTTTGGCCATCGCTGTGGTTAGCACTGAACCGGACAGCACCGAGGAAGCGCCGAAGGCCAAAAAACGCAAGTGAGGTGAGTATGTTCTTAGAACGGATCACCGCGCCGGCATCTGAACCGGTCACTCTGGCTGAAGCCAAAGCGCATATCCGAGTAGATCACTCGGACGATGACACGCTGATATCTGCGTTGATTTCCACAGCACGGGATCATGTCGAGCGCACCACACGGTTGGCGCTAATCCGCCAGCAATGGCGGATGCGACTAGAGGACTTCCCAGCCGATGGCGCTGATATCGAGATCATGCGCCGGCCAATGATCACAACATCGGGAACCTACTCACCGGTTATCAGCTACTACAACCCTGACGATGTGACAACCACATCGTGGACTCTGACGGATGAAGAATTTTTAGCCTACAACAGCAACCCACCTGTCCTATCCGTCTGGGGAATTGCTGGATGGCCTACGCTCGACAGTGAGCGCAAATACCCGGTAGAGGTCACTTTCTACGCTGGCTTTGGCACGACCGGCGCAGATGTGCCTGGTCCAATCAAGCAAGCCATTTTGTTGTTAGTCGGCAATTGGTACATCAGGCGTGAAGCCGCCAGCCAGGAGGCAGGCTTGCCGGTTCCCTACGCGGTGGAAAGTCTTCTCTCTCTGTACGACAGCGGGGAATACCAGTGATCCCAGCCGGCAGAATGCGGCACCGTGTGGTTGTGCAGTCGCCTACTGCGACCGTGGACAGCTACGGACAGGAAGCCATCACCTGGACAACTGTCCTGACTGTGTGGTCTGAGATGGTTGGTCGTGGCGGTGGTACTCAAGCCACAGTCAATAAAGGCCAAGTAACTCTTGGTCACACAGTGCGGATCCGCTACGCCAGCGCACTGGCCAGCATGGACGAGACTTGGCGGCTACTGTTTGGTTCGCGCGTATTGGAAATTTCCAGCATCACCAATGTGGACTACCTCAACGAGATACTAGAAATAACCTGTTCAGAAGAGGTGGTTTAGTGGCCGATTTCGGCTACAAACTTGAATTTAATGGCGCGGACAAACTGATCCGCACCGTGTTGGAGTTTCCGAAAAAGAAGCAACAAGTATTTCGGTCAGTGGCGCGGGAGATTGGCAGGGTGCTGATACCTGCAATTCGGTCGAGCATCAAGGCGCGTGTAGGCATCAACCGCTTGAAGGCGGCTGGCAAACCAAGTCGCCTGTCTAAATTTATAGCCGCCGCCGGCAAAGAGGCGCAGCAGTATCAGAAAAAACTTAAAAAGATCCTGAAGCCACATTCCGCAATTGCCAGAAAGGCCAGCCGCCGCGCCATGAAAGTGGCAAGCAAATACGGCAAAAAGATTTCCAAGGCAGTGCGCAAAGATGCCAACAAGCTGATGCGTGAGGTGTTCAACGAGTTCGGCATCAGGATTAAACGCAAACCCAAACCACTGGCGGTTAAACCAGAAAAGCCGAAGGCGATTCAGCAGGCCAAACCGGAACAGCCTAAACGCGGCAGGCCAAGGAAATTGGTCACGGTTAAAAAGCGCACCTATTCGGTTGAACAAATTAGGAAGATGGTCAGCACACCGGAAGAGCGGGAATTGCTGCGATTTGCAGTCACAACCAAAGGCGCATTTGGCACACGCAATAACACGGTCACGGAAGTGGGACAAACCGGCGCTCTGGCACGGTCCATCGGTGTCAAGGTTCACATGGCCAAACCTCAATCGGTTGCGCGCTCGGCAGCGGATGGCCGAGTGATTGGCGGTAGCGGCATCAACCCGCGTGGCATGGCCAGCGGAGCGGAATGGAAAAACGCCAAGTGGAAACGAACCTCTAGCGGCAGGGTGCTGTGCATTGTCGGACCGCGCTCTGGCTACAAAGTCACAGCATGGAATCCATTTATAAACAAGCTCGTAACGCACGATCCAAAGCAATATGCCTGGTGGCTTGAGAAAGGCCACATCTTGAAAGTTCGCGGCGCAAACACCGGCAAGAGCGTGAAACCTTACCCGTTTATGCGTCCAGCATTTGCGGCAACTCAAGGCCAGGTCAGAACACTGGTGAGAAACAAACTGCGTGACCAAGTCGCCAAGCTGTTGGCTTCACGATAGGAGGCATCATGTCCGTATTCGGCAAGGCTATCCGAACGTATTTGACCGGACAAACTGGTTATGCCGCAACTATCCCTGGTGGTATCTCGCCAGAGATCGCACCAGCAGGTTCAACCCTGCCATTCATCGTCTACACCGGCAGCGAAGACACACCGGTTCTGCGTCTGGACGGAACAACAGTCGCACGACAGGCCAGTGTGAATCTAGTCGTCACCGCTGAGACGCGCAGCGAATGCGAGTCTGTGACCGCATGGCTACGAACCAAGTTAGAACAGGGAACGTGGGTTGGCTTGACTAATCCCAAAATCTTTTTCTGGCGAGTGATTAGCCAGTCAGATGTATCCGAGGTGATACTCGACGGATCCGATGAGTCCATTCGGTTGGTTAATTTACAAGTAGATGGCGCTTATATTTAGGAGGTGATTTCATGCCAGATCCAGTGTTTGCCGTTGGTACAACGGCGGCGTATGTGCCGGTTGCTGGCGGCGCTTCCGTCACGATGACCGGACTGACCGCTATTGGTGGTAACACCAAACAACGAGCGGTAGCCGATATTACTCTGCTGAGTGATACGACCATGAAACGCCGGCCAGTGCGGACCGATCCCGGCACCGTCCAGTTCACGTTCCAGTTGCAGGATACGGCAACCGCAACCAACGAATGGACAGGACTGAACACCATTCTGGTTGCTGGCACACTGATCACGGTCACGGTAAACATGCCTGGCGCTTTTGATTCCACACCGCTGTACACATTCAGTGGTTTCATCAGTGAGCTAACGACGCCTGAACTAGGTGCCAACGATACGACGGTGACTTACACCGCAACCATGACGCTGACTGCCTAATCCATGCCAAGCGCAGTCATGGCAGCCGGCACCAAGGTCTACACCCGCGCTAGCGGTGTGGGATCCTATGTCGAGTTGCCATATGTGCTGGGTTTGACTGGTAGCACAATTACCAGGTCATTCAGCGACAACACCGCTGCTAGCGAAATGACTTTGTCCAAATACATCGGTAGAGTTGATCCCGGCACCGTGTCGATCACGATGCATTTGGAAGACACGGCAACCGCAAGCAATACTTACAGCGGTTGGCGAGTCGGCCTGACTAACGCCAGCAGCTACGACCTTCGCTTCGAAATGCCGTATCTGCCTGCAACACCGCTGCTGGAATTCACTGGCGTGAAACTTACCAGCGTTACCGGCATCGACCTATCCAGCACTTCCGGTCTAATTACCTACACCATCACTTTTCAACTGTAAGGAGGCTTTGTGCTGACCCGCGACAGTTTCAAGCCATACGCTCTGCTCAAACGCGAGCGCGTTGAGATCCCCGAGCTAAATGATTTCGTCTATGTCCGCGAGCTTTCCGCAGGCGAAGCGCTGGAGTTTCGCGAGAAAATCAGCGATGGCCAAAAGTTTGAGTCTCTGGTTTTGCCGATGCTGGCCAAAGTCATCGTCGATGAAAAAGGTCAGCAGATCTTTAATCCATCAGACACCGACCTAATCGGTAAATCATTCCCGCTGCATGTGATGGAAACCATCGCAGCGAAAGCACAGCAACTATCGGGTTTAGGCGGAACACCGGAAAAAAACTAAGCGCCCAGCGGCGCTTCATGTTGGCGCTGGCCGGTCACTTGGGACGGACAGTCGCAGAACTGGAAGTGACGCTGGGAGCTAACGAGCTAAACGATTGGATAGCGCTGGCGCAGCAGGAACCGTGGGGACCGTACAGGCTGGACACACTCGCAACGCTCGGCTGGTCGTATTCGGTGATGGCAGCACACTTGAAGGATCCAGCAGAAACGGCACGGCGAATATCGTTGCCATGGTGGACGACAAGACCTGTTGACGAAGTGCGGCAGGTGACACCCGAGGAAATGCGCCTGGCGTTATTGTCGCTTGGTGCCAAACCAGTGGAAAGGTCCGATGGCTGAATCGATTTCCAATCTGGCGATATCGGTCGCGCTGGACGGCTCACGAGCCGAAAGCGGACTGAACAAGATCGCTGACAAGGTCGAGGACTTTGGCAAACGGATGTCAACCGTTAGCCAGATTGGCGCCGGATTGGGTTCGGTACTCGGCGCTTTCAAGTTTGGTATATTTGCGGCGGCTGGCGCAGGCGCGGTTGGGATGATGCGAAATCTAGCCAGTAGCGCTAGAGACGCATTGTTGGCCAATGAAGAACTACAGTTTAGCCAGGTGGCCGACCAAGGTTCGCTGATGCAGGAGCCTAAATGGCTAGGTTCCATGACCGGCCAAATGGCGCTTCTGTCGGAGTCGTGGGACAACCTCATTGTTCGCCTGGCTGAACCTTTTGAGGGAGTGATCAAAGAAGGCTTGGCGATCATGCGTGGCGTGTTTGAAGGTTTAGCCGTCACTGCCGAGGAAATTGCCAAGGCATTTGGTTGGGTTCAAGACGATGATGGCAATTTTGAATTTCTGCAAAATGTCTTTAAGGTTGTTCGGGATTACACCATTGACATTGCCAAGGCGCTCACAGGTGGCGTGAAGTATTTCGTCGAAGGCATTGCCAAAGGCATCGATGAGCTACGAAAAATAACCAACCCGGGCGCTCTCAATCAGGCATGGAACCAAGTTCTATTGGATCTCGGATTACGAAACCGCAAAGAATTCAACGAGGCGATGCGCGGCAACGCTCAGCAATTTAACGCCAACGAAGGCGGCGGACTGGCAAACTTCCAGGCTGGATTGGAAAACTTTGCGGCAAGTCTTGGCAATCTTCAAGGCAATCTAGAGGCGGCCAAAGGTGCTGAGCGCGCCCCGCGCCTAGGCATGGGCAAAGACCAAGCAGCACCAGAAAATATATTTGCGGCGGCACTGGAACGCGGTTCGGTCGCTGAGTGGGAAAGTCGGATGCGTGACCGGTTCAGCACGCAACAAAACAACCCGCAAGAAAAGATCGCCGAAAATTCCGACAAGATGGTTTTCATTTTGGGTGAGGTTGCGCGAGGTATTGAGGCAAGCGCTACTAGATTTTTGCCAGGACTGCTGGAATTTGGAAAGGGATTGTAAATGGCATATGTCAGCTTTAAAGAACTGGCTGGCAAATCTGGATCGGTCAATTCCAGTTTTCAACGTCAGTACACACGGCAATTTCGCATCATCACCGACGATGCGACGGCTGGTCCATTTTACGCCGGCAGTCATCCCAGCCTGCCGCTAATATTTAGCGTTTATCCAGACGATGCCAAAGCGTTTTGCGTGTCGTTAAGTCCTGTTCAAGACGGTGACAATCCGCTCGCGTGGACCGTAACCGCTCAATACGCTTACGCCATGGATGCTTGGGTTGGCGGAGGTGGTGGCGGAGGTGGCGGTGGTGGTGGCGGAATGACTGCCACCGGCAATCCGCAAATCGACACCCAGCAGAAAGGCCAGCCACCAGCCAGCAGGGTTTCCAATCCGCTTTCAAGACCAAGAGACTACACATTCCAAACGATCAATGTCGGCCAACGTGTGGTTGAAAAAGATGTGGTCACAGACGAGCCAATCGTGAACACTGCTGGTGATCCTATCTCGCCACCCTACATGATTGACATCCCAGCCATCGCCATCACCATTGGCCTAAACAGCACCAGTGCGCCGGGTGACGGCTGGGTTTCTGCACTGGGTAAAATTAACACCAACACACTGACCATAGGCAGTTGGATAATCGCTGCCAAGCGGGCAAGACTGCGTGGGATTTCAGCAAATTTGGTCTACGAGGAAGGCCTTAGCTACTGGCGATGGTCAATCAATTTTGAAGTGCGTTACAGTTGGACTTGGGATTTGCGGTCGGTCGGACTGGAAGCCAAGCAATATGCTAGGGACGCTGCCGGCAACCAAACCACCGTGAAAGGTCCGATCAAAAAAAACGGCAAATACATCACTCAGCCTGTCGGATTAGATGCCCAAGGATTTGTAGCGGAGAACACCGAAGCGGCAGGAGTCTGGACCGATAACGCTGCGCAATTGTCTTTTGATGTGGTCGCATCAACAACCTTTCCGAGTCCGCTCTAATGCCACCGGAAGTAGGGTTTTCCCTATCCAGCGAATCAGCCGAACGTCTGGCCACCATGCTGCGCGCATTCGAGGGCGGCAGACTGGCACCTAGATTTGGCGGAGGTGATGAAACCTTTATCAGCCAACCGGGTGACGGCATCGACTTTGTCCAGGTCACAGGCACAACCACGCCGGCAGGTGATCACACAGGCAAGATCGTCTGGTGGGATAACGACAACAACGAATGGCGCACGGACTACACAGAAATCATCATTCGTGAACCTGATGGAAAAACATTGCCAAACGGCAAATACATCGGCAAATTTATGTATCACAAATTGATCAGTGGCACCACCACCAAAGATGTTTATGTGACAAGTTCAGGACCGATCCTGTCAATTCAGGTGGTTACTGATATTACTTGCGTGTCTGGAGTGCTGACGGTCACCAAGAAAACGCTACACATTCCCGGCGGTAGGTCTACCTAATGCCAGCATCCGCAACGGCAATTTCTGAACCGTTTTCACCGACAACGGCGACGGTGTCTCAGCCGAGCGGAACGGCGACCGCTGGTTCTACTGGCGGCAGCATTATCAATTTGCAATCTACATATAGCATTGGGCCAACCGGTGGAGCATCTGGAACCAGTGGCGGCAGCACAACCCAAACGCTGTCTTGTTCTTCCTGCTGTTCTCCACTGGTGTATTATTTGCCAACATGGTTTAGCAGTTATGGCCTATGCCCAGGCGCTGTTGATAACACTGTGCCAGTAACACTAACCGCTACTTTTACTTTGTCTGGATATGGCGGTTACACTTTGGCTGAGATGTGTTTGCCAACATCAGCAAGTGTAAATGTAATTGCTGACGATCCTTTAAGGCCTTCAAACCTTTACATTATCACACCATCAACAACATGCTCTTTGGTTTCACCACCAACTACACGTTTTAATGTCAAATCACCTTTTGCCAATCCATACGATTGGGTTTTTACGGCTGCATTTATTACAGCCCACCAATTGTTGTACACTCTTACTCTTTGCAATTGCTCCACAAGTTTTGCGCTAAATTTATTTAATTCGGCATTTTTAAATGCAAATTCAATGACTTTGTCTAGTAGCAGTTGCTCGCCGTTTTCGCTCACATTTACTGGCGGCCAAATTTATCAGACTTACATTCGCAAAGGTTCATTCGACGTAACATTTACCCTATGAAACCATGTCCACTTGAACCGACCACCTGCGAATGCCGGGTGTGCTACCTCTACCTCACCAACCCGGAATACAACCGACTCTGGGGCGGCACCGGCATTGATCCAGCATTTCGCAAGCTATGGATCACCCGAACCACCACGCCATGCGTTCACCTGGGCGAATTCATCGAGGATCCAGCAACCTGCGGGTGCGGCGTGGCAGTGTTGCGTTCGTGTGCTGTGCATGGCCAGTGCCGAAAAATCGGCCAGGCTAAATCCGGTGAGTCGGTTTGTTCGACCTGTCCCGACTGGATGGCAAAAGGTGTCTGAGTTCGTCGGGTTATTTATTGTCGAGGTATGACACCCGCACTCATACTCTTGTTGTTTTGCGATATTAAGTCCCCGCCAGAGGTGCGCACGCCGTGCAACCGATTGGCGCGCGTCGAAGTGGTTTCAACCGGCAAAAACACGATCCTGATTCCACCAGCCGGTGACTGTGACGCATTCCAAGAGGTTGCGTCTAATGGCAAACTATCATTCCGAGTGATCTGCTACTCACCAGGGAAATACCGACTCACATTCGTGACCGCTGCCGGTGATGTTCCCGAGTACGCCACCACCGATATAATCGCCGGTGATCTGCCTGCACCTGTGCCACCAGTGCCGCCAGTTCCAACACCTGACGATATAACCAAGGATCCGCTGTACCAAGCACTGGCCAGCATCGTTGGCGGTTTGCAGGAATCAGACCAACAGAACAGCCTGAAGACACTGGCCGAACTCTACCGGCAAGGCGAAGTCATGGCCGGCCAGCACGCAACGCTTGGCGCATGGACTGGCGCGCTTAGACTACTCAGCCAGCAGGCCGGCCTTGGCAACAAGCTGATCACGGTCAGGCAGCGCATTGCGGACGAACTGTCCAGCGCACTGGGAACTGATCCGGCGGCCAACCTGGCGGGGGGACTCGGCGCAAGATGTGCCGCGCAGTGCCGCCGGATCAGCCTAATCCTTAACACCTTGGCACGGTGAAAACATGGCTGAGGTCGATGAGAATTTTGGTTGGGTCGAGGATCCCGCAGCGGTCGATGCGGTGGTTGCCGGCCTACCCATGCCAACATGGGGAGATACGCCAGCCAGCGCAGTGGATGAAGCCAGCCTGCCTGCCGAGGTGTTGGGATGGCAGGCATGGGCGAAGGCCAGCGGCACGGCATGGCCTGAACTGTCTCAGGGTTCTGTCGGCTCCTGCGTTTCGTTCGGAACCAGCCACGCGCTAATGCTCACGCAGGCCGGCGAGATCATCGCAGGTGATCCAGAGGAAACACGGATTCCCTGCATGGAAGCAATCTATGGTGGTTCACGCGTTGAGATCGGCGGTGGAAAAATATCCGGTGATGGTTCCATCGGCGCTTGGGCGGCAGAATGGGTGCGACGCTGGGGAGTAATAGCGCAGGGAATTTATGGCTCATACGATCTGACCAAATACGACCAGGCGCGTTGCCGGGACTGGGGCAAAAAAGGCGTACCGACTGAGATCGAGGACATAGCCAAAAAGCATCCAATCGGCAACTGCACACTGATCACATCGTTTTCAGATGCGGTCTCGGCACTTGGCCAAGGCTACGGTATTCAGGTCGCCAGTAACCGAGGATTCAGCCTGAAGCGCGACTCCGAAGGCTTTGCCGCACCGAGTGGTAGATGGGGCCACTCAATGTCGTTTATAGGCTACAGGAAAACCGGCAATCGACCGGGTTTGTTCATCGTCAATAGTTGGGGATTTAGCAGCACGACAGGTCCTAAATCACACCCAGACGCGCCGCCGAGCGGTTGGTGGGTGGATGCTGAGGTGGCGGATGGAATGTTGAAACAACGGGACTCGTTCGCATTCTCAAAGTTCACCGGGTTCCCGGCTCGTTCCATTAACTGGCTGATCTGAGGACCGCCATGGATGCCATTCAATTCATCAGGGAGTTTGGTTTGCCAACCATGGGACTCTGTGTCGCCGGCTACGCGTTTTGGCAATGCTGTTCTTGGATTGCACGCGAGCTAATTGTTCCACTGCGTGATCGGCATTTTGCATTTCTGCATTCACTGGAAAGCACGCTTGCTGTCCTCGCTAAAACACAACAGCAACTTGGCACCGAGATCGAGCGCATCACCGACATGATTCAAGGTCAACAGTTAAAAAAACAGGATAAAGAATAATGGCGAGTCTGGTGTACAACTCGTTTTATTACGACTCGTTCACGGGTTCGATTAACTGCGCCTCAAACACATTTAAATGCTTGCTTGTAACCAGTAGTTACACCGCTTATAAAGCGCACGATAAGCGCGACGACATTACCAACGAGGTTTCGGGAACAGGCTACAGCGCAGGCGGAAACGCTGCCACCTGCACAGTTGCCGCAGTGGACAACACCAACAACGATGTTGAAATAACATTCAGCATCGCAAGCTGGACCACCAGCACGATCACTGCACGCGGCGCGGTGATCTACAGGAGCAGAGGTGGCGCATCGAGCGCCGACGAACTGGTCTGCTACATCGATTTTGGCGCGGACATTAGCAGCAGCGCGGGAACTTTTGCAGTCACGATGAATGATCCAATTAAGGTCCAGAACTAGGAGAAGCCATGGCATCACTTGTTTACAATTCCGCCATACGGGATGCTTCGGTTGGCAATATCGATTTCGACAGCGATACATTCAAGATGATGCTGGTTACCAGCACATACACTGCTTCCAAGAGCCACGCAAAACGCTCCGACATTACCAACGAAGTTACAGGCACAGGCTACACGGCTGGCGGCAATGCTGCTGCCTGCACCGTGGCAGCAACCGACAATGTCAATAACGATGTTGAAATAACCTTTAGCATCACGAGTTGGACCAGCGCAACCATTACGGCACGGGCAGGTGTGATTTACAAATCTCGCGGCGGTGCTTCATCTGCTGATGAGTTGGTTGGTTATGTGGATTTCACGAGCGATACTACCAGCACCAATGGTACATTTGCGGTTACTATCTCTAGCCCACTGAAATTCCAAAACTAGGGATAAAACATGGCGCTCATTAGAGCTGACCGCGTCAAGGAATCATCTACTAGCACCGGCACGGGGGTATTTACCCTGGCCGGTGCTGATTCCACTTACCGGACATTCGCGTCTGTTTGTGCGGTGGCTGACACGGTTTACTATGTGATTGCTCACAGGACTAGCAATGAGTGGGAGGTTGGGCTCGGCACCTATAGCGCCACCAACACGCTGACCAGGACAACAGTTCACGCAAGCAGTAACGCCAACGCGGCTGTGGCATTCAGCACCGGCACTAAAGACGTACTGCTGGCGCTGACGAAAGCACAGCTAGAAACGTACGCCACTCTAGCTGGCACCGAGACGCTGACGAACAAGACTATCAGCGGCGCAAACAACACCATCACCAATGTTTCACTAACTACTGGCGTGACCGGCACTCTGCCACTAGCCAACGGTGGTACTGGTGCAACTACGCAGACAACAGCAGCTACTAGCCTGATCGGTAACCCTCCAAATGATGGATTGCAGTACACGCTGGCATCCAAGAAAACTAGCGGTACGCCATCGTTCTACTGGGTCGATTCGACTGGTTACGCTCCGACATTGGATTTGTTGTTTGCTGCGGATAAGACTCTCACGCCTTACTCTGGACCTACGCCAAGTTTTAGCAGGGCATCGACTGGCACATTAACTAATTCATCCGGCGTACTAACCACAGCAGCAGTAAACGCACCACGCTTCGACCATGTATACAACGGAACAAGCTGGGTGAGTAAAGGGCTGTTGGTCGAGGAGCAGAGGACGAATAGCGTTTTCTATTCTGAGCAGTTTAACTTGTGGGCAAAATCAAGATGCAATGTCACAGCTAATTCAATTACAGCTCCTGACGGAAACACCACAGCCGACTTATTGACGACATCTATTGCAGATGCCGTCAACGAAGCATATGTATATTCAAACAATGCACCATCTGGCCAGACTACTGTGTCTTGCAGCATTTTTGTTAAAAAAGGTAATTGCGATTATTTAAGGCTACAGATTTATGATTCAGCATTTTCGAATGGTGTTATTTCAAAAGTCAACATCAGCACCGGAGCAATAATTTCGACAAGCTCAATAGGCACAGGTTGGTCTGTGACTTCAGCAGATATTTCCAACTATGGATCTGGATGGTATCGAGTTACGCTAAACGCCAGCAAGCCATCTGGAAGCACGACAAGTATTTTATTTAGCTATTCATCGCTGGTGGCAGTAAATGCGGTTTTAGGCGATACTGTTTACCTATGGGGAGCCCAGATTGAAACCGGATCATCATTCCCTACAAGCTACATTCCAACCACCACAGCAGCGGTGACAAGGTCAGCAGATGTTTGTCAGATTACTGGGACGGATTTTAGTGGGTTTTGGTATGCGAGTGAGGGAAGTTTAGTGGTTCAATATGATCGCCTTAATGTTCCCACTTCAAACGGTGTTCTTTTTGCAGCCTCGAAAGTTTCATCACCCTTACAGAACCTAATTTACAATTTTGCAAGTAGTGGGAATGAAAACCTTTCAGTTTACAACGCCAACATTGATCAAGCCACATTTGCTATAGGATCTATTCCTTCAGCTGGCACATCTGCAAAAATTGGATTCTGTTACAAGGTTAACGATTTCGCTGGAACACTAAATGGTTCTGCTGTGGTCACGGATACTTCAGGTTCTGTTACGGCTGTAGAGCAAATTGGTATCGGTTACATTCACGGCACTACAGCAAATTACAACGGCCACATCTCCCGACTGAGCTACTACCCAGTCCGCATCCCAAACGCCACCCTACAGGTACTATCAACATGATCGACCTACTTCTAAAGTTCCAATCGCAAGAGCAGGCTGGTCTAATCGGAGAGCAACTTGGCTACACTACCCGTGATCCTGAAACGGGTGAGTTTCAAACAACGCAAGCCACATTGACGCTAGCAATCTGCGTAATAGGTGTGCATTACTATCCAGACGGAACAACCAGCGAAGGGCCGAACGGTGAGCAGGTTCCTAATCTGGTAGCAGATAATCAGTACTGGGTGATGGTTCGCTCTCTAGTGGACATGGTTATTCCTCCGGAGATTCAGCCGTTTATTGTTGCGCGTAATCCAGAAGACCCGACGATTCCAAACCAGAAATGGGCCTAATAAATGCTCGGCGGCCACCCACTAGCCAGCGCGCCACTAGCCGACCTAGGCATTGTCCAGGCATCGGCCAGCGGCGCATTGGCCACGGCGACTGTCAGCGCACAGGCAGGCAGCGCAACCGGCACGGCATCCGCCAGCGGCACACTGGGCACCGTGTCTGTCTCTGGCCTGACCGGATCGGCAACCGGCACGGCTAGCGGTTCTGCAAATCTGCCGACTGTATCGGTGACTGCCGCAGCAGGTGCAGCCACTGGCAGCGCGTCTAGGTCTGGCACACTTGGCACCGTCACTGTCACCAGCCAGGCAGGCACAGCAACCGGCACGGCTAGCGGTTCAGGCCTAATCGGCACCGTGTCTGTTTCTGGCCTCACTGGCACCGTCACAGCATCTGCCAGTAGATCTGGCACCTTGCCGACTGTCGTACTGTCAGCGGCATCAGCTACAGCTAGCGGCAACGCCAGCACCAGCGCAACGATTGGCACCGTCACAGTCTCAGCGGCCAGCGGTTCCGCTACGGTTTCGGTGACCGGGTTGGGCACTCTGCCAACCATCAGCATTACTAGCCAGGCTGGAACGGCAACGGGCAGCGCCAGTAGTTCGGGCGTAGTTGGCACCGCATTGCTGACAGCGGCGGCCGGTTCTGCGACTGGATCGGCTAGCCGCTCCGGGACTCTGCCAACCGTTACCCTGGCAGCGCCAAGTGCGACCGCCAGCGGGTCAGCATTGGCCAGCGGACTGGCCGGGATCATCACCGCCGCAGCATCTAGTGGCACCGCAGCAGGTGGCGCCACCGCACAAGGTTCCGCCTCGTCGGTCTCTGTGGTGGCCCTGACCGGCACAGTGTCCGCCTCGGCTACCTGCTCCGGCACCCTGCCCACCGTTTTGCTCGTGTCGTGGTCCGGCACCGGCTCCGGTTCCGCCTCAATCGCCTCTGGCCTGCCCGAGCTACAGGTGGCGACCTGGGTCGGCAGCGCCATCGCCATCAACCCGCCGGGCAAGGCAATCGCTTGGACCTCCCGCATCACGCACGCCGGCCCCACCGGCAAGGCCCTCGCCTGGGACGGGCCCCTGACTAGGGCGACAGCCCGCATAGTCAGGACTCGGGCGGCCGCTAAATACCTTGAGCCAGTCGCCTAGGAGGCAGCGCCATGAAATACGACCTCGGCGACGGCGTCAGGATCTCGGTGGTTTTCACGAACGCCATCACCGGCGAGCACACCAACCCAACTACGCTAGCCCTGACCCTGCAGCTACCCGACGGGACCACTAACACCACCATCCCGGTCACGCAGACAGCGACCGGCAAATACTACGCCGACTACACCACCACCGTTCCGGGCGTCCATGTCTACCGATGGGCGGGCACTGGCGCCTGCCAGGCTGCGGTTGAAGGCGTATTTACCGTGTCGAGGAGCCTCATCAATGCCTGACTGGCTGCGTGAGCTCTGGTTCGGCTTGACCACCGGCATCTGGCACGCCTGGGGACAGACCCGCCGGTCTTCCGCTTGGGGCCCGCTTCGGGACCGGTTCGTTGCCGAGAACCCGTTTTGCGCCGGGTGCAGCAAGCAGGCCATGCTAGAGGTTCACCACATCACGCCGTTTCACGTGCGACCCGACCTTGAATGCGACGAGTTTAACCTGGTCGTGCTCTGCCGCGACTGTCACTACACCTTTGGCCACCTGCGGGACTGGCGCCTGAGCAACACCCACGTGATTGAGGACGCCGCGGCCTACCGCCGACGGTACACTGAAGCCCGGGCCGACAAGCCTTAGCCAAAACGCTCAACGACCTCGTTAACCACCCGCCGGTGGATCTGCGCATACCGCCCTGTGATCGACCCGGAGCCCGTGCCCAGCGTGGATCCCCCGCCGTGGCCCAGGATCGCCCCGACGATACCCTCGTCAATCCCATGCGACCTCAGCCAGGTGGCCGCGCTGTGGCGTATCTGCCGCGGGTTGTATCGGGGCATGACTGGCAGCGGATTTTTCTTGGTCACCTTGCGGCCCAGCCGGGCCCATTTTTCCGCCAGCACGGCGTCGGCCCGCTTCATCGCAAACTCAAACGCCCGCCGATAGCCTGACGTGGTTACGGGGCCAAAATAGGGCACGCCGCGGATCTGGTGCTTGCCAGGAAATAACCAGCCTTTGGGGCGCCGCTTCAGAATCGCAGCCAATGCCTGCCGGGCCAGCGGCCCAACCAGCACCGCCAGCGCCTGCCCCCGCCAAGAGCCTTTATGCTGAACTGGCACGTACCGCCAGGGCCGCATGGACTGGTCGATGTCCTCGGCCCTGACCGACAAAGCCGTCTCGACCCGTTGCCCTGTGTACAGGTGCCACAGGAAAACCGCCCGCCAAGATTTTTTCAGGTACCGCCAAATACGAAACAGGTGCAGCGGCGGGATCGCCTCGATGACCTTGGATTTTTTAGCTTGAGTCGGTCGCAACCGCTCCCACTTTTTCAGCGTGGCGAGCTGCCCGGCCTGCACCCAGCCCCGGGCCTCCGCCCAGGTAAACGACCGGACGATGCGGCCCAAGTACTCGTGGATAGTTTTGCGGGCTTTGCCTTCGAGCACCAGTTGGTCCCTGACGGCGATCAGGTGCTCACGCCCAAACGCAACCAGGTGCAGGTCTTGGAACGGCAGGAACAGTTTCACCGCCTGGTGGCAGACGCCGACCTCGCCTGTCGGTTTTCCGTCGGCCCGTCGGTACCGTTCATGGCATTGGTCAAGCCACAGGGCCCAGAGGGCCGAGCAGACCAGCGGGCGCGACGGCGATTCCAGCCTGCCCGGCTCCGCCTTCTCTCGCAAATAATCAGCCAGCCACTGTCGGTAATTGGCCTCCGCCGCCGGCGTTCCGGCGTGGCCCATCATCTTCTGCTTACCGGTCCGCGGGTCCTTCACGTAGGCCCAGCCGGTCCGTTTATGCCGCAGCAATTTCGGTATGCGCAGCTTTGCCAAAGTTGTAACCCCCGCTAATAGTTGTAAGGAATTGCGGGCTGGTTTTCTGACGTTTTCCCTTGTTTTCCAGCAGTCGGGGCAACAGGATTCGAACCTGCGGCCTCTTGGTCCCGAACCACCCTGCCCGATGCGTGAAAACAGCTATAAAACAAGGAAAAAGCATTGAAAACAGGCCCGTCCGACCTGTCCATATTGTACAGATCGGTTCGAATAATACGCTGTAAAAACAGCTGATTTTCGCAAGCTATTTTTTGAAAGTTGTAAATGGTGTAAATTTTTGTTGACAGGGCACGTACATACGCTAAAACTGTCCGAAGTGAACGACTTGTCTGGATGTACTGAACAGGTGTACACTAATGTATCGGGGGAGTTAAACCGGTCCGGGCTTCAGGATTTAGCCCGCAATTGAAGGATTTTGCTTGCTTAGATTGGCGGCAATATCAGGTGTTTTCGACTAGGCAAATAGCGCAAAAATACTCTGTCGGTCGTAGCACCGTCTGGGAGTGGATCGTTAACGGCGTGCAGTTGGGTGGCTCCCGCCACCGGCTGCCAGCCGTAAAAATCGGCGGTCAATACCGCGTAGAACCATCCGCCCTGGATCGGTTTGTCGAGTGTCTTAACGAGCCTTCGGAGAACGTGGTTTCCGTGGCGCCTTTACCTTCTTCGGGGCGTCGGCTTGGGCCTGCGCAACGTCGGGGGCGATCGGCTCTGGAACGTGCGTTATCGAAGAAATAATGCTGGGGTGTTCGGCACGGTAATAAGCGAGCAGCACGCGTTCAACGATCACGGACATGTCCCGACCTTCGGCCTCGGCGGCAGCCTTCAGCCTCAGATGGGTCAAATCGTCCAGACGCACGACGCAACTGCGCTGCTTGTTTCGTACCATTCGTCAAACCCCCAATAGTTAACCACGGTTAACTAAACAATACACCCGCTTGGGCTAAAGTGCAAACCAAAAGCGCCCGAATGGTTAACTATGAATAACTTACTGTTGACTTGTAGTTAACTACGGGTCATATTGTTACCAGCTGAGGTTTGACCATGACCCGATACCTACGACTTCTTTTCGTTGTTGGCTGCGGGTCACTGGTCACAGGCTGTTCAGCGATGCGGACTGAGGTCTCGGTGACCTACCAGTCCGGGGACTGTTCGATGACCGCAAAGGCATGGAGGTGAGGCGATGGGGATTTTGGCGATCAAGTTGAGCCAGGGCGGATTTTTCGAGATCGAAACGGGCCTCGGTTTAGTCCGGGTTCAGGTGGTGGAGGTGAGCAGCAGCGGAGTGAAGCTGGGCGTTGACGCACCGACCAGCATGAACGTGAACAGGGACAAGGTGTTGGCCAAACGGGCGCAAATGCGCAGCCAGGTACGTGAGGGCGACACCTATGGCAACAGCTAATCCTTACGCCGGCGCCCTGGTCGGCACCCTGTGGGCCGAAGCCCCAGACGATGACCGCCAAGGGCAAGCCGAACTTGACCGAGTGGTGGCGGATCTTCTGAACGAAGGCAAATGGGAAGGGGTGGACGATGACGGCGCTATGTGACGGCAATGGCTCTCGATTGAGGCTGCCCGACAGCCTGCGGGTGGCGCAATGCCACCAATGCCGGCGGTGGTCAGCAGGGCAGAAAGTGCTGGCAGTGCACAAGGACCTGGTGCGCAAGCTGATCAAACAAGGCTGCATAGGCCGACTTGTCAGGGTGCCCACGGGACAGCGCCCAATCTGTACCGAGTGCCGCAGGATTTTGGCCAAATTGGAGGTGTTCGCATGAGCAGCATGCTTGAGCTGTACGACGAGTACATGACCGAGTTTGAGCGGGCGACCGTGGCCGCCGTGCAGGAGTGGATAGGTCGGGGCTGCCCGAATACATGGCTGTCAGGTGTATCCAGCTACACCCGGTTTGAGGTGCTCAACGATGAGCAGCTTGGCTGCAGGCTCGAATTCGACCACCAACGGTGGAATGCCTATTCGCAGTGCCACAGGTGGCAGGGATTCCGCCACTGGAAAAACAGCCCTACCCCATTGCACCCCATGCAGGTAATCGCCCGCCTGGTGGACGAGCTGGTAGTGCGTCGAGAAGAAGCGATTGAAAACGAACTAGAAGAAGCAAAGGAGGCAAGCCGTGCCAAGCCTATTTGATTTGAGTAACCGTCTGGCGTCGATTGAGGCCCTGCTGGAGGCCGGGCTGCCGGAGAGCCCAGAGGCCGAGGCGGATCTAGATCGTGCGCTAGCAGAGGAATTGGCGACCCGGGAGCTCGTGGAAAGTAAGGCCGAGGCCTACTGCGGGCTGATTAGCGAGATGGAGGCCTTAGCTGCGGTGCGGAAAACCGAGGCCGACCGCGTGGGCAAATTGGCCAAGGCGACGGCGGCCCAAGCCGAGCGCCTGCGGCAGGCCCTGAAGGAAGCGCTAATCCTCCTGGACGTGCGCAAGCTCTCGACTGACCGCTACCAGGTCAGCCTGCGCAAACCAGGCGGCAAGGCGCCGCTAGAGATCGACGAGTTCATGGTTCCGACGGAGTTCGTGACCGTCGAGACCGTTACCAACCCGAACAAGGACCTGATCCGCCAGCGACTAGACGCTGGCGAGGTCCTTGATTTTGCCCGCTACCTTCAGCGCCAGGACAGTTTGATTATTCGTTGATTTTTTTCTTCCTACCACACCTAGGAGTTTTGTTCCGATGTTTCAGAAAGCAACACGACAGCAAGCCCGCCTCCGGCTGGGCATCACCGGCCCGAGCGGTTCCGGCAAGACCTACAGCGCCCTGCTGTTGGCCCGCGGCATTGGCGGCAAGATTGCCTGCATTGACACCGAGCAAGGCAGCGCCAGCCTATACGCGCATTTGTGCGACTTTGACACCTTGAACCTGGAACCACCGTACAGGCCCGAGCGGTTCATTGAGGCCGTGAGGTCTGCTGAGGCGGCGGGCTACAACGTGCTGGTGATCGACAGCATCACCCACGAGTGGAACGGGTCGGGCGGGTGTTTGGAGCTGGTCGACGAGGTGGCCCGGGCCAAGTTCCGGGGCAACAACTGGTCAGCCTGGTCAGAGGTCACCCCGCGCCATCGGGCGTTTCTCGATGCCGTGCTGCATTCCAAAATGCACATCATCGTCACCCTGCGCAGCAAGACGGAAATGGCCCAGGTCGAGGACGGCGGGCGCAAAAAAGTCGTAAAGCTGGGCATGAAGTCTGAGCAGCGCGACGGGTTTGAGTACGAGCTCACGACGGTTTTGGATTTGAGCCACGACGGGCATTTTGCCACGGCCAGCAAAGACCGATCGGGCCTGTTTTCGGACAAGGACCCCGAGCGGATCACCACCGAGACCGGCAAGCGCCTGCTCGCCTGGTTGAACAGCGGGGCGACCCCGACACCTGAAACCACCCCGGCACCTGTTCCCGTTCAGGTGATTGAGGCGGGGCCGGTCACAGTCAGCGACGCCAGCCTCAAATTGATGACCGGGTTAATCGTGCGCGCCAAAAACCTTGGCGTGATCGACAACGGTGAGGCCTACCGCCAGCAGCTGCGCAGCACCTATCTGGTGCAGTCGGCAAGAGACTTGACCCAAGAGCAGGCCGACGAGGTGATCGCAGGCCTGAACGAATCTATCGCCGAACGCGAGGCCTTGGCAACGGCGTGACGATACCGGCCGCGGTGGCGCATGTCCGGGTTCGACTCCCGGACGGCTGGATGCCCGAGGTGGGCAGTTTGCTTTTTGAGGAGATGGCCATGGATTTCGACTGGACACAGGACAACAACAAGCCGCAGCAACAGCAGCCCGAGCGCAAGGGCTTTGAGCCTTTGCCACCTGGTGAATATGCGGTCGTAATCAGCGACCAAAAGACCAAGCCAAACAAGGCCGGCACCGGGGAATATTTGGAGCTGACGCTGGTCATCGAGGACGGCGGTTTTCGTGGTCGCCGCATCTGGGACCGCCACAACCTGCGCCACGAAAAACCGAGCGTGGTCCAGATCGCCAGGGAGACTGTCGAGCGCGTCAAGGAGGCGACCGGCATCCAGGCCCGAAGCGCCGACGACCTGGTGGGCGGGCGCATGCGGGTGACCACGTTCAACGACGACTACGGGACCAAGGTCAGAAGTTACGCCCCGTTGAAGGCTAAGGCGGCGCCGAAGCCATCAAACCCTGATGACGACTTGCCATTCTGAGGAGTAAACCATGCGACAAGCAGACCTATTTGGTGGCGGCGTGGACGCCTACGGGCACGTCACACCAGCAACAGGCAGTCAGCGGCGGGACGAGGCGGTCACACGGGTGGCCGCCCATGCGCCCGAGGGCTGGATTGAAGACGCGATCAACGCCATACGGCACGTCAGCTTGAACCGGCAGACGCTGACCAGCGATGACGTCTGGCCCTTAGTGGTGACGCCGCCGGAGCCCCGGGCGATGGGTGCGGCGTTTAGCGAGGCAGCCAGGAGGAAGATCATCCGCAAGACGGATCGGGTGGTGAACAGCACGAGGCCGGAGTGCCACAGCAGGCCGGTTGCAATCTGGGAGGTGATGGCATGAGCGAACAAGCAGAGCGGGTGGAAATGAGCGAGGTCGGGCAGATGCTGCTGCGGGGCCACGCCCCGGCTGAGTGGTCTGGTAGCGACCGCAACCAGCAGATCGTGCAGGCGATCCGGGAGGTGTTCGACCAGGGCCGGCCTGTGTGTTTGACCTCGGTGGCGGAGCACCTGCGGAAGAAGAGTTTGCTGGAGGCGGTGGGGAGTTATCCGTATTTGACGGAGTTGTGGGAACTGGCGGTTGAGTGAACTGAAACAACAAGCAGGGAGGTGATGGTATGGGTCAGGGATGTTTTGCGTTTTACAACGATCAGAAGTTGCAGTTTGAGACGTCGTCGACGGTTGGCCAGCACAGTGCAACCTACACTGGCATTTTGTCGGCGAACGGCCTAGAGACGACCAGCACCAGGTCAGACGGCCTGTGGGGGTGGGGCGACGGGGTACTGACAGATCCGGCCAAGCCGGCAGGGAAATGGGCCGAGCTGGAGGAGTGGATACGGTTTCATTTATTGGCCCAAAACTTTTACTACAGGGCCGACAAAAAGGAGTTGCAGGACTATTTTAATAATCGAACTAACAAGAGAACAGCAGATATAGTTCCGGGAGGTTTTTTAGGTGAAAGGGAAAATAGAGATTCTTTACATATATGTATTCCAAGTGAGATAATACGTAGACTTTTTATACCTATTTGCCATTCTCAAAGAGAATTGTCTTATGGCTATACAGTTGGGACTCACATTGCTTTGCTAAAAATTTATCGAGATTACGATAGCATAAAGCTGCCGATTATTGATCACATGAATGGTAATCCATATTGTAATTTACCTTCAAACCTAAGGCCTGTTACTTCGCAGCAAAATAGCATCAATAAATCTAAAGGGCCCTGGGCTGTGCCTGGTGTTAACTTTAATAAACGCGATAGAAGATGGGTTGGATATATTTTTGGTAAAGGGAAATATTTTCAAGAAGAGATAGACGCAATTGATTTTCGTCGAACTTTACTTAGTGAAGTTATAGCCGAAGGACGTCTTGAAATACACGACCTCTGGGCCTTTAACAAACGTGTCGAAGCCGTTTTTGCCTATCGCAAAGCTGAAAACGTAGACGCATTTAACCGCAAGATACTTGCCTATCACAGCCCAGCTAAATCGATCAACCCATCGGCCGCGGTGACCTATTTCTTGCCAGCAATTGAGCCCATCAGGCCACGGTCAAATACCCTCTGGTATCGGTTATCCATGCCCGCAATTTGATTAGCCACCGTGACGCAATCATGACGCAATTAGGACGCAATGCATGAAGCTCAACACCATCCAGCACCCGAAAATCCTACGCCTCCGCCGGCGCTTATCCGTGCCCACTTGGGGCGCCGTCGGCGTGCTGGAAAGCCTCTGGCACCTGACCGCAACCCACGCCAAGGACGGCGCCATCGGTCGCATTTTCACCAACGAGGACATCGCCAACAGCATCGGCTGGGAGGGCGACCCAGACCACCTAATCGACGCCCTCGTGGCCTCCGGCTGGCTGGATGTTTGCGCTAGCAATCGTCTAATCGTGCATGACTGGAGCGATCATTGCCCCGATTTTGTGCGGGGAAATTTAGCCCGTCAGAAGGTAGATTTTGCGGTTGCAACCACAAACAGCGCACCAGTAACACCAGTACCCTACTCCAGTACCGTACTCCAGTACGCTACTCCAGTACCCTACTCAAGTACCGTACATGAGTCGCCTACTCCAAGACCAAGACCTAAACCAATACCAATACCAAGCCAAGACCCAGAAGATAAAGTCAGTGTCGAGTTGCCCGAAGCGGTCAACCCGCCCCCCGACGCCGTCGCCGAGTTTCCTTGCCAAGGTCTTCGGCAGGTCTGGCACCTGACCACGGGCCAAGTCGCCGACTGGCAGGCCAGCTACCCGGGGCTGGACATTGACGCCGAGTGCCGGAAGGCCTTGGCGTGGGTGAAGGCCAACCCACGGAAGAAGCGCACCCACGGCGGCATGCCGAAGTTTTTGGTCAACTGGTTCAACCGCGCCACCGACCGACCGGGCCCTGCCCCGCCCCGGTCCTTCTACCAACCCCGCAGCGCCACCCCGTCGCCGACGGTGACCGAGCGCATGGGCGCCGACGTGGTCGGTATGCTGTTTGGCCAGCACCAGGCAGCGACCCAACCGATGACCCCGACGCTGGAGCTGGAGGTGCGACATGGGTGAGATGCTTCCGGCCCGGCTGGCCTCGGTGCCCTGGGTGAATTTGTTTCAGGCCTTGTTCGGTGCCAACAGCGCCGACTGGGCAAAAACGCTGGCGACCTGGTCGTTGTTGTTCGACGCCGAGGGCCGCAGCAACTCCGAGCTGGTCTCGGCTGTTCAGGCCATCAGCCGGCACAGCCCGATCCCGCAATGGCCGACGCAATTCCTTGACGCCTTGCGCAGCGAGCTCCGGCAGCAGGACCTGTCCATGCGACAGGCAACCGAGGCCCGGCGCCTGGAGGAATCCGAACGCCCGCCCCGTTGCCAGACCTGCTCCGACTTCGGCTGGATCTGCGGCCTACCGCACCTCGAAACCGTCCGCGGCCCGGAGTGGCTCGAACCCCGATGGACCTGCGCGGTGACCTGCCAGTGCGAAGCCGGCTGCAGGGTTTTTGCTGGCTGGGGCCAGCGACAGCCCGAGCCCAAGCCGGTGATGAGTATTTACACCTACACCAAGCAAAACCCGCACTATCAGGTGCAGATGGATCTGCGCAAACTGGAGGTCACGGCAAAGGTGCAAACCTACGAGCAGGAGAAGGGCCCGGCCGAATGGCGGGCGACGGTTGAAGGCATCCTGAAACGCTACGGCAACCAAGCTAAATGACTTTTTTCCGCACTATTTTTGATCGCTAAACCAGCTGCCAGCAACGACTTACGCACAATGGCGAATTTTTAATAATTAAATTCTGTTATTTTTTCGCTAATCCGGCGTGGGGTGTTTGATCGGCCCGAGGTCACGCCACCTTTGGCCCTTGTTCAGGACGAACCTTTGCATGCGTTATTTCACCGCTTTTGCCCTGACCATCGCCGCGGCCACCTTGGCCAACGCTGGACCGTTTCACCGTCGTGGATCGGTCGCCACCTTCTGCACGACTGGCGCCAGCCAGCAGACGGCGACGGCCAAGCCCGCAGGTGGCACCAGCACCGCCCAAGGCGTGGCGATCCTGATCGTGCAGACCGGCCGCTTCCGCCATTTCGGCGGCTACAACGGCTACGAGGGAATTGGCATGGGCGCCACCCAGGCACAGGCCGAAGCCAACTGCTGTTTCCGCAATCGCCTGCTGCCACGTGAACGAGGATTTGCGCAGATGGCCTCGGGCCTCTGGGTCTGCGTCTGCCGCTACTGAGAGTCACCACCTTCTTCCAATACCCGTGACGCCTTGTTGAAACACCACCGGGCGAAAGCTGGCCAGCCAAAGCAGGATGCCGTTGATCGGCGACGAGGGTGAGGCGGTACCCCCTCAGGTGGTTTTGAGCGCCAGGAGGGCGGCCCGGTCGGCGTGCTGCGGGTGTGGCAGACGCCGGCCGGATTTTCAGGAGAAACGACCTAGATGATTCAGCGCTGCGAGCCCGAACAAGCAGAGATGGAACCGATCATCGACGAGCACGGTCAGGAGCTGTGGCTCCCCGCTGACCTAGTGCTCGTCGTCTGTTCGCTTTGCAGTCGGTTCTGCACCCGTAACGTGCCCCTGTGGTGCCGGGACGTCGTGCGAATGTACGAGCGCCACCGGATGCTTGGCGAGCTGGCAGCACGACCCACCAACGAGGGCCGGCCGCAGTGTCGGGAGTGTTTGGCGGTCAACAGTTTGAAACCGAGCGTGGCAGCCCACCAGAGGCGGATGACGGTTGCGGACTATCGGAGGGCGAAGGAGTGAACCAGGACAAGACCAGCGGCTGGAACCGCGCCAGCTACTACACCGAGCACGGCACCCTGACCTGGTTCTGGTTTGAGCATCCTTGGACGGCGACCACGACGGCGTGGGTGACCAGTCCAAGTGAGCTAATGAATTTTCTGGGAAGGCTAAAAACTAGCGGAAAAAATACGGAACGATAGCACCTATGGCTTTGGACCCGATGACCCCGGAGCAGCAGCGCATGGTCGAGGACAACCTAGCGCTGGCCCACTACGAGGTCCGCAAATATCGGGCGCCGTTGGGCATGGATTACGAGGACTGGCTGGGCGAGTGCTTGGTGCTGCTGGTGCAGGCCGTGCGGTATTACGAGCCGCAGAAGGGCACGCTGTTGACCCTGATGGACCGACTTGTCTACCTGCGGCGCATGGACCTGAAACGGCAACGGCAGAGCATTAAACGGAAGACGCATTACGACGCGGTTTCCCTAGACCAGATGGCCGACGACAACACCCTAGGCGAGCAGGTACTGGTCGACCACGACAGGGCGCCGCACCTGGTCGAGGTCCGGGAGGTGGTCGACTTGGTGCTGTCTCGAATGTCACCACAGGCCGTGCAGATTTTCCGGCTACTGGCTAAGGACATGACCAACCGGGAGGCGGCGAGAACCCTCGGCATTTGTCGCAGTCGGGTCTGCGACATTTTAATGCTGGCCCGAGGCATCGCAGCCCAGCAATACCCCGACGAGGTTATGCACAACACGTCATGCCCCGACTGCGGTACACCGCAGACGACATGGGCCGAAGACGACAGGCCAAGACTGTGCAGGCCCTGTGCCGATCTGCGGGTCCGAGAAATCAAGCAGCGCTACTACCGACGACGCAAACAGGAGGCCAAGGCGTGAAGCAAGAACCAGTGATTGAGAAATGGCCGCACCCGCATCTGACCTGGCCTGCCTGGTGCGGGGTGCAGGCATGAGCGACCGCAGAAGTAAATTGCCCATCAACATTGATGAAATTAAAAAAGTGCTAATCGTTGATAACGACTTGCCTAGCAGGCTTCGATGGGCGCCCGGCTACGGTGGATTTGGCGGCAAGGCTGCTGGCCATTTGAATCAGTTGGGCTATTGGACAGTGCGAGTAAAAAAACGTTTATTTTATGCCCATCGAATTGTCAAAGCACTAACGACGGGCAAAGACCCCGGGCAAAGTATGGTGCGTCGTTGATCCATTACCACGGGTTGCCAATACATCCTGACCACGCCTGCGCTTTAATCTTGCAAGCAGGCCACGCAATGGTTTCGTTTGCGCATCCCGAACAGTTAGGATTGGCGGCAGAGATTTGCCAGACGTTTGTGCTGGACAACGGGGCATTCTCGGCGTGGAAATCAGGTAAACCAGTCGATGATTGGACACCGTATTTGGAATGGGCGCTTGATGCGTTTGCGCATCCCGGCTGCGATTGGGTCACTATTCCCGATAAGATCGACGGCAATGAAAGCGACAACGATAGCCTGGCAAAATGGTTTATAGGCAAATGGCGGGTCTACCGCAAAGACGAACTTTCTGCTTGTGTACCGGTTTGGCACATGCACGAATCGTTTGAAAGACTACAACGTTTGGCAGCCATGTTCCATCGGATCGCTATCGGTTCATCGGGGGAATACTCGGAAATAGGCACCATAGACTGGTGGCACAGGATCACAGCAGCAATTCAAAACATATCGGCGAATGGCCGGCCGCATGTCAAACTTCACGGAATGAGGATGCTAGATGTGCGGATATTTACTAGACTACCACTATCGAGCGCGGACAGCACAAACATTGCTCGAAATGTTGGCATAGACAAGCGGTGGACTGGCTCATATCAACCGCCAACTAAGGCTGGGCGCGGCCAAATTTTAAGGCAGCGAATCGAAGCAAGTAACTCTGCACCCGTATTGGTCGAATTTTCGCCAACCAAGCAGAAGGAGTTATTCGCATGAGCGACAAAAACGCAGATCACACGCTGTCGGAACTGCAGGAGGCTAGGGCGGAGGTGGACCGGCTGCGGCGCCTGATCCGTAACCAGACCGGCGTCATGGTGCAGGGGCAGACGTTTTGGCCCGACTGGGTGATGAATGAGCTGGGGCCGGATCAGACAATGCCGGGGGGCGAATGATGGGCAACCCGTACGAGATTGAGCGCCCTGGCATAATTTCATTTTCTGGTGGAGCCACCAGTGGGTTTATGCTTTGGCAGATACTTCGGTCCTACGGTGGCAAACTGCCAGACGATATTAAAATTGTTTTTGCCAATACGGGGCTAGAACATGAAAAGACGCTTGAGTTTATTCGCAATGTTGAAACGCAGTGGGGCGTCAAAGTTCATTGGCTGGAGTACCGAGCAAAACGAACTTTTGACGAGGTCACATACGAGACAGCCAGCCGGAGCGGAGAGCCGTTTGACATTTTGATTCAGGAGCGGCAGTACCTGCCTAATCCGGTTGCCCGGTTTTGCACCGTCGAATTGAAAATTCGGACCATTGATAGGTGGGCAGAAAACCTTGGGTGGGACGATGGGCACACCGAGGTGGTCGGGCTCAGATACGACGAGCCGCATCGGGTAACGCGTATAAAGGCAAACAGTAGGCGCAATGAGGTTGAGTGCCCAATGTTTATGGCAAGGCACACGCTGGAGGATGTTGAACAATTTTGGCAAAAAAACACATTCCGGCTGGAGATTCCCCGCTTATTGGGAAACTGTGCTGGGTGCTTTTTAAAGGGCCGGGACAAGATTCAGCGAATAGCTAAGGATCATCCTAATTTGCTGGAATGGTGGGCCAAACGGGAAGAAGTGGCAATTGGCTGGAAGGAAGACGGAACAGCCAAAATGGCCCATTTTCGGTCTGACCGTCCAAGCTATCGGGGACTGATCAATATGGCCCAATCGCAACAGGAATTTCTTTTTACTGATGACGACACATTACCGTGTCATTGCACAGATTGACTTACTGACCACTTGGGGTGAGTAATGTGGAACCCGCTCTGGTGGTTTTTCCTAATCTGTGAAATGATCGACTTTTTCGACGTTTCAATGTCCGAAACCAACAGCAAGCGGGTAAGATACCATGGGCACCGAGCTGACCCCGCCACCAATCCAGCGCCCGAGCAACCACCAGGTGCCGACCACCATGACCAGCGCCGATAAACAACGCCTAGCCCGCTCAATCCAGTTCCGCCACCTGCTGGCCGCCCTGTTTGACGATGACACGCCATGGGGCGAATCCGTGGCCCTGCAGGTGCTGGCCGACCACTTAGAGCAGGACGGCCGGGCTGACCTGGCCGACATCGTCCGGGGCCGGTTCCAGACTGCGGCGTCACAGCTCCAGGTCACCCAGCACCGCACCCACATTGACACTGCCCCGCGGTTTGCGGCGGGTGACCGTGGTCATTTAACAAACAGCCGGAGCACCCGAGCTATCACCCACGTGATTGAGCTGCAGGGCACCGTGGTCCTATCGGAGGCTAGCGCCTGATCGACCTGCCGGACTGGAGGCAACAGACCTCATTTGACTGCGGCCTAACGGCCACGCGCCTCGTCCTCCGGGGCGTCCGGCGGCGACCTCGGCCCGACCTGCGACAGATCCTCGGCACCAGCAGCCACGACGGCACCGACCCCCGCCAGATTGAAACCGTTTTACGCCAACACGACCTTGGCGTCGTGGCCGGGGAAATGCACGGCGACGACCTCGCCTATCTGACCGGCCGTGGGTGCCCTGTGGCGTGCCTAGTGCAGTTCGATGGCGTTGGCCATTGGGTGGTCGTTTGCCATGCCGATGGCCGACAGGTCCGCTACCAAGACCCCGCCACGGGCCCACAGTCGGTTGGCTGGCCGCGATGGCTGGCCGGCTGGCGAGACGTCGATCGGCTGGGCGCCGTTTACCGCCAGTGGGGGGTCGCCGCATGGAGATGATCCTGCTACCGCTACCGCCATCAGCTAACAACCTGACCCGCAAGGCGCCCAGGCGCGGGGGCAAATATTTTCCCACCAAGGCCTATACCGACTGGACCACCGAGGCTAACGCCATGGCCATCGAGGCCGGCCTGATCCCGCGGCGGTCGGCACCATTTGAGCGCCCTGTCCACGTCCGGGTCGAGATCCTGCCGGGCAAGGGTCTGAGATTGGACCGCGACGCCGACAACATGGCAAAAGCCGTGCAGGACTGGCTGGTCAGATGGGGCTTTTTGACTGACGACAGCCTGCGGCACGTCCACGGTTGCCATGTAGTCTATAGGCCACAGGAGGCCAGCCCGACGGGGCGGGCCGTGGTGCGAGTGTCATTTACTGAGGAGGAGACCTAACCATGCCATATGCCGTGATTTCGACAGCTACTTCCGGCGACAACACCATCGTGGCCGCCGCCACGAACGGTCGCAAAATCCGGGTGCAGGAGTATTTGGTGGTGCCATCGGCCGCCGTCACCCTGACCTGGAAGTCTGGCAGCACCGCCATCAGTGGCGCCATGGACCTGGCCGCCAAGGCCACGCTAGAGGCGTCGACCTTTGGCCAGACGAGCACAGGCATCGACGGCGTGCTCCAGACTGCCGGAGGCGAAGCGCTAGTGCTGAACCTGGGTGGAGCAGTTCAGGTAAGCGGTCATATCAAATACGAGGTCCTGAGCTAACCCGGGAGGGTAGGCCATGCCTGGACCAACCAAGCCGACATGGGCGAGCCTGCTGAAGGGCGCCTTCAATGTGATCACCGGCGCCGCCCCACGGGAGCAGGCGGCTACAACAACGGCCGGCTTGGCCGGGCTGTTTGCCCGCCGCATCAGAGGCTTTGGCGCCGCCGTGCGGGACAAGGCCATGCAGGGCGTCCGAGCGGTGACCCAGGCACTGGGAGCCCGCGACTACACCGACGGCAACCCCTACGACCCCGGCAGCTCTTGGATCAAATCGCTAACCTTCCGGCCCCTGCTGTACCGCACCGAGCAGTACGGCGAGGACGCGCCCGAGGAGCTGCGCGGCCGAGGCGTCCCAGGGTTTGCTGTGCCAGACCGCGAATACGGCAAGCTCCGGCTGCGTCTACTTGACCAGGGCGACCTGATTATGGCAACCGAACCGAACAGCAAAAACACCTCGGGCCGTTACACCTACCCAAACGTGCCCCGGTCCCTGATGGACGCATGGACCCGGGCACCATCGGCGGGCCGGTTCTACCACTCAAAGCGCGGCAACGGGCCGCAGACCTATTCAAACCGGGCCGCCATCCTGCTGGGCCGCATGAAACGATACGGCGTTGGTGAGATGGGCATCACGAGCCAGATCAAACAATCGAAGCCGAGGAAACGCTGATGGACGACGCATGGGCCGAGGCCGAGCAGGCCTACCAACAGGGCAACGACGCCCTACAGGCCGGAGACCACGCCAAGGCGCAGGTGCTATACACCAAGGCGCAAGCGGCGACCTGGTTCTGGATGGGCCAGACGATGGAAGCAGCCAGGCTAGCATTCCTGCAATTTGTCGGCGAGGCTCCGCCTTTGCAGACCGATCAACCCAAAGGCAAATAGGAGGGCCGAGCCATGGCTATCGTCAACGAGTGGGAACTGCGCGGCCACATCACTGCAGCCCTAGACACCCTGCACGCTGACCTCGAAAGCGACAACCGCGAGGAGCGCATCACCGGCGCCGTCAACCTGCTGGACAACTGTATCCGGCTGCTGGAGATCATGGTTCAGATCGAGGAGGTTGACCCGCATGAAGAAGACGACGACGACCACGACTGAGTCGGCCGCCTGGTGGGCGATGGCCCAGACTGATACGCACGCCTGGGTGATGGACGTCGACTTCAACGGGGCCAACTGTACTCGCAAAGTTTTGTTGTTGGCAGACATCCACTGGGACAACGCCCACTGCCGCCTTGACCTGCTGAAGTCCACGCTGGACGAGGCCAAGGCCATCGGGGCGCCTGTTTTTAGTTTTGGCGACCATTTTTGCGCCATGCAGGGCAAGTGGGACAAGCGAGCCAGCGCCGACGCCCTGCGTGATGAGCACCGCGGCGGCAACTACCTCGACCTGTTGGTGAACACCTGCGCCGACTGGTTTAAGCCATACGCCAGCAGCCTGGCGATGATCTCGCCCGGCAACCACGAGACCTCCATCCGGCGCCATCATCAGGTCGACCTGATCCAGCAACTGGTCAGCCACCTACGGCGCGAGGGTTCGCCCGTCGTGGCCGGGCCCTACTGGGGCTTTGTCGTGCTGAGTTGCAATTTCAACGGCGACAGAAAAAGGTCATCCGAGGCCATTAAACTCCACTATCACCATGGCTATGGCGGGGGAGGCCCAATTTCAAGAGGCCTCATTGATCATTCCCGCACCCGCAGCGACTACGACAGCGACGTGCATGTCACCGGCCACATTCACCGACGCAACGCCGACGAAAACGTCATCACCCGCGTGAGTAACCGCGGCAAGATATTCCAGCAACCGCAGCTATTTTTGCGCTGCTCAACCTGGAAAGACGAGAGCAAGGACGGCTACCACGTTGAGCAGGGGCGGGCCTCACGACCCATCGGGGGCTGGTGGCTAGAGCTGACAAGTGCCAAGACGCGGGATCACCGGAACAGTACCTACCACGTGCGCATGCGAGCGGTTCCCACATGAGGACCAGAGGGCCTAGACAATGCCAACGCCAGCCAAACTAACCCCCGAGCTAATCAAGCGTATGGGCGACCTATTTCGCCTGGGTATGTCACAAGTACAAACGGCCAAATTTTTCGGCGTCGCCCCGCAGACCCTGCGCAAGTGGCTAACCATTGGCCGACGCCAGAAAAAGGGCCTGCACGCTGAACTGGTGGCTACCCTGTGGCACGGTGAAGCCGCCGCGGTTCGGGACTGCCTGGTGAACCTGCACCGGGCCCATGTCGACGGTAACAAATGGCAGGCCGCAGCCTGGTACCTCGAACGCAAGCACCCCGAAGAATGGGCCGACCGTGGCCCAGGCATCAAGGAGATTGACCGACTCTATGCGAAAATGGTCCGAAATTCCGCCGGAGCGGATGCTGAGGGAGTTGAACCGACGGCGGGCCCGGCTGATCCGGGAGAAAAAGCGGGCCCCCGCTGACCCGGTTCAATACGCCCAGTCCCTCGGCCTGTACGTCACCCCGCAGCAGCAGGCCATCCTGCGAGCGCTGATTGAGCCACCCTACTGCGTCATGGTCCGAGCCGCCCACTCGGTCGGCAAAACATGGACGGCCGCCCTAGTGGCGAGCTGGTTCCATGACCGTTACAACCCCGGACTGTGCCTGACCACGGCGCCCACGCTGGTATCCGTGCGCGACCTGCTGTTCCGGGAGCTGCGCAAGCTCCGCCCGCGCGATCCCAATTGGCTGCCGAAGGACACCCGCCTGCAATCGTCCAACGACCACTGGATACACGGCTTCACCGCCAATAAGCCCGACGCATTCCAAGGCCGGCACGCTGACAAAATGATGGTCATCTTCGATGAGGCCTCCGGCGTCGACGTGCAATTCTGGGAACGGGCCATGACAATGATCAACCCCGGCCGCCCGGGGCACTATTTCTTCGCCATCTACAACCCGTACGACGTGAGCTGCCCCGCCTATGCCTACGAGCAGTCGGGCCGGTTCACGGTGCTGGAAATGTCAGCTCTAGACCATCCCAACGTGCTGCATGGCGACGAAGTCGTGCCCGGGGCGATCACCCGGCCTGTGGTAGCCGAACGCATCCGCGACGAGTGCCGGGTGCTGGAGCCCGAGGAACAACGACCCAGCAACGCATTTGAGTTTGCCGACACCGTCTGGGTGCCCGAGTCGCCGCTGTTCGAGGTGCAGGTCTTGGGCCGCTGGCCGTCGAGGTCGACCAGTTCCGTATGGTCCGACCTAGCCCTGACCCGCGTGCAGGAGACCGTCGAAGTCGATCCCAAGTGGCTAACCCAAATCGGCTGCGACCCTGCCCGGTTCGGTGATGACCGCACCGCCATCTGCGTCCGCAAGGGCCGGGCCATCGTTCACCTGGAGAGTCACCGCGGCTGGCCGCTACAGCAGACGGCAACCCGACTGAAGGAGCTGGCTCAAGAATGGCACGCACCAGGGCAGAAGGCGACCGAGGTCCCCGTGCTGATCGACGCCGCCGGACTGGGTGCCGGACTGGTGGAGATGGCTGGCACCGGGCCGTTCCGGCATCTATTCGTCGAAATAAACAGCGCCTTGCGGTCGAGGTGGGAGACCGAATGGCCGAACCTGCGCAGCGAGTTGTGGTTCAGCAGCGCCGCCTTGGCGGAGGATGGCCAGATCACCATGGCCCCACTGCCCGACGACCTACGCCAGCAATTGATGGCCGAGCTGCGGCAGCCCGTGTTTACGCTCGACGCCATCCAGCGCCGCGTCGTTGAGGCCAAGCAATCGACCAAACGCCGCCTCCGGGCCTCGCCTGACCTGGCCGATGCCTTTAACTTGGCGTGCATGCTACGTGGCGCCGGCGGCTGGGTGGAGCGCGTGGACGGTCGAATCTGACAAGCTGGGCAACCTTGGAACCAAAACCATAAAAATCTAGGTAAAGTCATTTACAGAGTATGAGCACCCCAAGCTGGTGGCAGCGCATTTTTGGCAGCCAGACCGACACCCGTAGGCGGGTGCAACGCGTCCGCGAATCGACCAGGCTAACCGAGGCGAGCGAGCTTTTCGCCAGCATCCCAAACTATCCGTACCTCGACGGCCGGGACCTGTACAGCGAGATGGGCCCCTACGGGTTCATGGACGGCGGCCCCACGGCCAGCCTGACCCGCCGCGACAACCGGATGACCGGCGAGATCCTGCCCGCCGCAATCACCTGGTGGCAGCTCAAGATCATCCGTGACCGGGCCCGCCAGATCGCTCGCGGCAACGAGTACAGCATCGCCGCCATCAACGCCTGCCGGTCGTACGTGGTCGGCACCGGGTTCAAATATTCAGTCGTGGCCAAGAAGCGCCACCAGGTGGCCGAGGACTTACTCGACCGGGCGCAGGACGTCCTTGACCTCTGGGCCGAGCACAACAACATGCCCGAGATCGAGGCCGAAATCGTCTACCGCATGCACGCCGAAGGCGAGGCGTTCATCCGCACCTTCCGTGGCGAGGACGGTATGCTGCGTCTGCGGTTCATTGAGCCCGAGCTGGTCCGCCCGCCCGCCGATGACACGACCCCGCAATCGTCATTTGGTATACAGTGCAGCGACGAGGACATTCACGAGCGCACCGGCTACTGGGTGGTGGAACGCCCCTGGATCGACCCGACGCCCACCCTAGTGCCCGCTGACGAAATCCTGCACCTTCGTAACAACGTCGAGAGCAATTCCAAGCGGGGCCTGCCGACTATTTGGGCCGTCGAGAGCAACCTGCGGGCCGCCGAAGACATCCTGCAGTCCATGGTCAGTTTGGCCAAGGCCCGGGCCAAGGTTGCAATCATCCGCCGCGTATCCGACACCCCGCCAGAAGCTATCCAGGAATTGACCCGCACGTCCACCGACTACGCCGTCACCGACCCGACCACCAGCCAGACGACGAACATCAGCCGCCTGGGCTACGGCACCATTTTGACCGCATCGGACAACGTCAGCTACGAGTTTCCCGGAGCCAACCTGGGCAGCTCCGACATGGTGGAAACTCTACGGGCCAACCTACGGGCCATCGCCGCCCGCTTCGGACTGTCCGAGGCCATGCTGTCGGCAGACCCGAGCAGCGCCAACTATGCCAGCGCCCTGGTCGCAGAGGCGCCAGCGACCAAGCAGCTCGAACACTTTCAGCATTTGCTGTCTGGTGCCCTCGGTACCCGCCGCACCAAACCCAGCCGGTCGTTGGCGTGGCAACAGCTCAGCTTGGCCGTTGACGTCGGCCTGTTGCCGCGTGAGGTCCTGAAACAGATCGACGTGCAATGCGACGTGCCCACGGTGGCAAGCCGCGACAAGGCGGCCGAGGCCAGCCAGCACCAAACCTACGTGCAGATGGGCGTGATGAGCAAAGCCCAAGTCAGGGCCGCCATCGGCCTGGACGAATCCGCGACCAACGAACAGATCGAGCGGGAGCGGCAACACGACGCCGAGACCGCCGCCAAATACGGGCCAGCCAATCCGCCCCAACCGGGGCAGGCCGACCCGGGGCAACCGGAACCGCCGAATGGCGCCCCACCTAGTGGCATCCCGACGCCGCCGCAACCAGATCGGCCCTAAACGGGTCGCGTCTGTGACAGATGAACAGATCCTGGCCCACCGCCCGCTGATCAGGCGGATGGCGCATTACTACCGCAAAAAAGCACCTTATCGCATCGACCTAGACGACCTGATTCAGGTCGGGTGGTGCGGTTTTTTGGCGGGCATGCAACGGTACGACCCGACCCGCGGCGTCACCCTGGGAGCGTTTTGTACCCTGTGGGTGCGGGGTGCCCTGCACAGGTCCATTTTCAAGCAGCGCAGCCTGTGGGAGGCGACAGTCAGCCACCTGAAACTAGCCAGGCATTCCAACAGCGACGAGGTCGACAACGACCCCGCCGCCGCGCCCGAGTCGGACAGCCTACGCCTGGTGGTCGACGACCTGCTGGGCATGCTGCCCGACCGCGAGCAGATGATCGTCGCCGCCATCCACCGAGACGGCCAGCAGCCCGGGAAGGTGGCCCGCGACTGGGGCATGCTGCTGGCCGACGTGATCAGAATTAGCGACGAGTCACTGGCGTGGCTGCGCATCGTCGGTGAGTGATCACCCGGCGGCCGGCCGGCCTGGCCTGCGGTCACTGACCAACGCCAAATCCTTTGGGTCGATGACGTGGGCCCGGCCAATCCGTTGGCTAGGCAGTTTGCCGGCCTTGATCAACGCAACAACCCGGCGGGCAGATATGCCCAACCGGGTAGCGGCTTCACTGGTGCTAATTAGGTTCAAGCGGTCACCAGTGCGTAGGTAACCAGGCTAGGGTCCTCGTCGCACGCGTCTATGGCGTGGCTGAGTGTGACATCATCCACGCCGTCACCGTCTACCTCGTTATTTGCGATGCACAGCCCACGGACAGGCTCGTCCATGCTAGGTCGCAGTGTATTGCGGACGTACTCAATAGCGGCTTTACCGGTCAGTTTTGTGGCGTTCATGGTCTTTTTCCTAAATCTTGGTGTGCGTCAGTTTTCTTACCTGACACACTCATACTATACCGCTATCGGAATAGAATCAAGCCCTTCTCCACATTTTTTTTTTGCCCATGTCATTTACTGACTATGAGCCTCGAAACCGTGAACCTCCGCGAAGACACCTTCACCCCGCTGGCAGCCAAAGCCAGCGCCGCGGGCCCGGTTGTCAAGAACGTCAAGGTCCTCGGCATGAAGAGCCGCAACGGGCGCGAGTACCCGCTGGCCGTGATGCAACGGGCCTGCGGTCTGTACGAAGGTAAACCGGTCAACCTGGACCATCCAAAGCCGCATCAGGAAATGCGCGAGTTCACCGAACGATTCGGGCGCCTGAAAAACGTGCGCATGGGCAACGACGGCCTGTACGCCGATATGAGTTACAACCCCGCCCACCCATTGGCCAAAGCATTCGACTGGTGGGTGCGAAACGACCCAAACGCCGTCGGCCTCAGCCACAACGCCACCGCCCGCATCCAGCGCAACCGCGAGGGCAAGGACGAGGTCACCGAAATCATCGAGGTCGAATCGGTCGACCTCGTGGCCGACCCGGCAACCACCAAAGGCCTGCTGGAAAGTCTTCAGAACGTAACCGAGAGGAATTGCGACATGTACGAGAATGAAAAAGGCAACAAGAAGGTCGACGGCAAGATGGTCCTTGAAGAAGGACCCGACGGCATGGCCGACATGCTGGGCGACGGTGGCGACGGTGGCGACAAGGCCAGCGCCCCCGCGGGTGACGACTGGTCACAACACCTGGGCAAGATGATCCTCGGCATCCTGGGCGACAAGTCAATGGACCACGGCGCCAAGAAAAACAAAATTATGCAGGCCTTGAAGCTGGTCGAGGACGAGCCCACCGAGGAGTCCACGCCCGAGGCCGACGGCGACTACGACAGCGACGACGAAAGTGCTATGGGCGACAATATGGGTGCAGCCGATGAGCCCGAGGAAGATGGCGAGGAAGCCCCCGCGGACGATGACCAGGCAATGGCCAAGAAGGCCGAGGAAGCGCTGAGGCGCACCGGCGACAAGCACTACCTCGCCCTGCTCCGCCAGCTCGACACCTACCGCGTCGCAGAAGGCCGCCGCAAGACGTTCGCCGAAGCCAAATCGTCCTGCGAGAAGGCCGGCCTGCCCACCTACGCCGTCACCGAGACCTTCCTTAGCACTCTGGCCCACGCCCCCCGCGGTGAATGGGAGCGAGTGCTCGAAGACCGGCGCCGCGTTTCAACGAAGTTTTCCAAACCCAAGAGCGCCCCGGCCAACGTGGCCGACGGTCTCGATGCCCTGCGTAAAGCCCTGCGAGAGGAGATTTAACCATGCCCGCCCAGTATCTGTACGGTGAAACAAACCCCATCGACTGCCCGATTGCGACAGGTCAAGCCGTCGACATCGGCGACCTAGTCGGCATCAGCTCAGGCACTCTGGTCCGCGCCAGCGACACGACTTGGGACACAAACCTAGCGACCACTCAAGTGGCGTTCCGTGCGCTGTTCCTAGGTGTATCTGGCCAATTTAAAGACAGTTCCACGGCGCAAATTCGCGGCAACTCGATTGCCAACCGCTGCCGCGTCGACAGCGACGGGTTTTATCAGTTTGCCACCGCCAGCGCCAGCTACAACATCGGCGACTTGGTCGGCCCCGCAAAGGCCTCCGGCAACGCCCTACTGAACGACACCGTCGCCTCGGTGGCCGCCCTCGACAAGGCCATTGGCTACGTCGTTGAAAAAACCACCAGCGCGACCACCGTTAAGGTCCGTCTGCTATCCGTAAAAGCCCCTAACGCCGCAAGCGCCTAACCCAATACTGAGGAGACTGTGAACATGTCAGCGATCTACCGCAAGCTGCGCGAAAGCGCCAAGACGAACGGGGTGGCGACCACCTCCAGGGCCCTGATCGAAGAAGTGAACGGCGGCGCCGTCAACCCGGCCCGACTGTCGATTCGCCGGCTAGCCGAGGCCTTCATGGGCGAAGGCTGGGCCGAGCATCTTGACAGGTACAACCGCACAGGCCAAGTGCTTGAAAGCACCGAGGCTGTCGACCCATCGGCCTTCGCCGCAATTACCGGCCAGCTGCTGGTGAACGAGGTCCGCGAGAAGTACAAGCTGGCCTCCATGGTCGCCGATTCCCTCTGCACCACCATTGCCGTGACAAACGGCAACCTTGGGCCACAACGGGTGCCCTACCTGTCCGACGTGACCAACGACTCGGACATCGTCGAACCAGGCATGCCCTACTCGCAGACCCGGTTTTCTGGTCAGTACATTGACCACCCAGCCGTGGTCAAAAAGGGCAAAATCGTCGCGGTGACCGCCGAGGCGATCTACTCTGACCTGACCAGCCAGATCATCGACTCGGCCCGCTCCGTCGGTACCCGCGTCGCTCTGGGCCGCGAGGAGGACATCCTCAAGGTCGTGTTGGGTATCAACAACCCACACAGCTGGAACGGCACCAGCTACAGTACCTACCTGTCTAGCGGCTCAAACTGGATCAACACCGTGACCGGTTTTAGCCTGACGGACTGGACAGGGCTAAACACCCTGGAGCAATTGTTTGTCAAGATGCGGGACCCGGTCACCGGGAAACCCATCCAGATTGAGCCCAAACAGGTCTTCGTGATGCCCGCGCAGAAATACAACCTGCGCAGAATCATCAACGCCACTGAGATCCAGAGCGGCAACTACGCCACTACTGGCAACCCATCTCGTACGACCGGCGCCAACCCGCTGGATCAAAACTACGAGATCCTAACCAGCGCCCACGGGTTCAACCTGCTGACCGACGCCGCCATCGGCAACGTCAGCGAGGCCAACGCCAACGCCCGGGTTTACCTTGGCGACTTTAAGCGTGCGTTTGTCTGGCGTGAGGCCAAGCCGTTGAGCGTGATCGAGGCGCCACCGCAGAACGCCGCGGAGTTTAACAACGACATCGTGCTGAGTGTGAAGGCGTCCCTGTGGGGCGTCGCCGGCGTGGCCGAGCCCCGCGCTGTCGCCCTCGGCAAGGAGTAATCCATGGCCAAGAAGCGCCCGCAGGCAGAACCTGCAGCGCAGCCGGCCCAGGAACAGGTGCAGCAGCCGGCCCAACAGCCGGCTGTTGGCCCATCCGGCCCTGCTGTTTGCCGCTGGTCGGTCCAACTGCCCGGAGCGGCCGCACTGGCCGTCGAGGCAACCGACGCAGCCGCCGCCATTGCCCTGCACGACCAGGTCAACGGCGTGATCAGCACCACCCATGCGCACATCGTCACCCACCTGGAATAGTCACCCATGGGCCGTATCCCTGATCACCTTGTCAGCCTCGCCGTCCGTGCCCTTGAAAACCGCTGGGTGACCATCGGCGCCAAGGTCGGAAAAAACACCAATGGCAAGAAAAAAGGCGGGACGCCGGTCGAACTGGACGGCGAGGGCAAGATCACCAAAGGCCCCGCGGCCCTGACCGGCAAGCGACCCAGCGAGCTGTCACAATCGCTTTTGTTCACCGGCCAAGATCACAAATCCCAACGCAAGCTATTTGCCGAACCAGGCGACCCACCGCCACCGCCACCCATCGAGGAGACGCCCAAGGCGCCACCGGCGGCGGCCAAAAAGGAGCCGAAACCACGGGCTAAAAAACCGCTGAGTATGTCATTGCTAGCGGTGATTCGGCGCGAGGGCGGGATCTCGTCAGGCGACTTTGAGCACACGGATTTTAAAGAGTTTGGCCTGCTGGGTGCCCTGAACAAAAAAGGCCTTAGCCTAGACGACATGGCGGCTACCATGGTGCGCCAGGGCCATATCACCGTGCCCATGGGCAAATCTTCGCCCAGCGACCACTTGCTGCAGCTACTAAAGAAAAAAACCAACTCATTGTTGGCAGCCGACACCGCCGAGTATGATAAGGATTACACGGCCTACATGCAGGCCCGTGAGGAGGCCCAAGCCGATGGATACGAAGAAGGACAGCTTGAAGAGGTTCGAGGACGCGGCGAGGAAGCTGGCGGCAACGAAAGCAAGGATCGACTTTTTGAAGAAATCTTTGGCGGAGATGGAAGCGGAGGAAGAGAAGCGGGCCGGGACGAAGAGCCCGGGGACCTCGCCGGAGACGCCAGCGAGCCCGCAAGCGGACTAGACACCAGCTTCGACTTCGGGCCCGCTGCGGCGCCGAAGGTCGAGGAGAAACCAAAGGCAACCAAGCAGGACAAGCCAGCACCAGCAACCACGCCACCCCCCCCACCACCCGCCACCAACCTTTTCGGCCAACCCGAGCCCACCAAACCCCAGCCCGCCACCACGCAGGGCCTGTTTGGCACGCAGGTGCCCGTCGAGGACCCGAAGCTCAAGCCGCGGGAGACGGTCGCCGACCAGGCAGAAAAAGGCCTCGACTGGCTGTATCAGAAGCAGGACCCGAAGACCGACGGCACTGGGGAAATGTTTGGTGGGCTGTTTTCGCCTGGGAGGACGTCGGGAGCGACAGAGCCGGAGGCAGGGCCAGTGGCGCCGCCTGCTGTTGAGCCATCGGCAACGGCAGCCAAGCCCAAGGTGACGCCACCAGCACCCAAAACCCCGTATGCACAGCGCCGCGGGTCAGTCAACTTCTCGCCGGTCACCGGGCCAACCGGGCATAAGCTGGTCGGCTACAACTGGGAACACGACAAGGTCGACATGGTGGACGATCGGGGCGAGAACCGCACCCGCAAGGTTTCAGCGTGGGACCGGTCCACCCAAGCCGACGAAACCAACCGGCCAATCGTCCACAACTTTACCGTTGAAGCACCAGACGGCACCACCAAGACGGTCAGTCTGGAGACCGCAGCCCGCATGCTGGGATTTGATTCAAGCGGTGATGAACCCAAGGCTAAATTTCAATCTGCAGTCAGTGCGGCCAAAACCCTAGCAAAAATGCAAATGGATCGGGCCGATTTAATGCAAAGGGCTGATCGGTGGCAGAAGGACAAAGCCGACGTCGACCGCCAAGTGGAGGCATTGCCCGACGACCAGATTGAGGAAGTGCCGGACACGATGGGCCGGCCAGATTACCGCGTGTTTCGGTGGAAGAACCAGCCCGAGATCAGCGTCCGCCGCAGGATGAACCAGCCCGAGGCCGATCGGGAAGAAGGCAAGCGCCAAGTCCGATGGGCACTAGCCGACAGCGAGATGGAGAAGCGCGGCCACAAGGAAAAGAATTTTAAACCGAACACGGTCAAGATCGACGGCGACATTAAAAAGGCTCAGGAGAAACTAGACAACCTGACTAAGCAGGCCTCCCAAACCAAGCCCGAAGCGGGCCCTGCAGCTCCGCCGCCCGTTGAGCCATCGCCGCCAGCAACCAATCCCAAGGCCACGTCCCTACCTGACCGAATCAAGAACCTAAATGTTTTGCTGAACAAGACACGCAGCAGCGCCAACGCCAAAGCGCTAAGGACTGCGATAGCCCAGCTAGAGCGGGAAGCTGGGCCGGCGGCGCCGCCTGCAGTTAGTGAACGTAAACCCGCAGAACCTGCCACAAAGCCGACGCACGAGATGACTAAGGCCGAATTCCAAAAGGCCTACATGGACAAGGCCAACGAATTGCTGACTAAGGCCAAAGAGCGCAAGATTAAGGACGTCATGGGCGTCGCTGGCAAGGCAATTGCTGAGCTGGGCGGCGACCATTTTGAGCAGATTAAAAAGGCCCGGGCAGCCGGCAAGGCCATTCCACAGGAGGTGCTGGCCGACTATCCGTATCTCAAAGAGCCGCACGAGATGAGCCAGCAGGAATGGGCCGCAAAATGGCTGGCTAGCAGCCCCGGGCGAGCCCCACGCGACATCGACATGGACCTAGTTAAACTGCTGCGCAAGGCCGACGTTAAGCGGGCTATTGACGCAGGCAAGCAGGTGCCGGCTAGCGTGTTAAAAGATTACCCTGAGCTAAAGCCAGGGACCGAAAACTATGAACCTCTAGACGACCGCGAAGACCCAAGCAAATCCTCGTTTTGGCTGAATCAAAAAACTCAACTAGAAAAAACCAAGCCAAGGCCTTTAAACAAACTTTACGGACCAAGCCCAACCCCAGAGCAGGTGGCCTACCACCAAGAACTAATGAAGACTTGGAACAGTAAAAACCGCAACGCAGAGAAAAAAAGAAAAGAGTTGCGAGAAATAGAAGATGCGGCCTACAGGAAAAAAATGACCACCGAATCCCGCACCCTGTCCACCATTCGCCAGCAGCTCCGGGAGGCCTTCCGCCAATGTCCCTAGCCCAAAACATCCTCGACCTGCAAACCCAGCGCGACGGCCTGATGGCCGCCCTGCTGGCCGACTCTGCCGACCCGCAGCCCGACTACTCGGTCGGGGGGCAGTCCGTGCAGCGCCAAGCATGGCGCGAGGGACTGATGCGACAGGTCGGCGAGATCAACAAAATGTTGGCCCGCCTGCAGCCGAGAGAGTTCCGCGGCCAAATCCTCTGAGGTGACCCGTGCCAACTATCAACGTCGAAAGCGACTTCCTGGCCGTGGACAACCTGCAGACGGTGACCATCACCAACCCCGACGGCGCCACCACCAGCACCCGGGCCCTGCAGGAGGGCGTCGACACCGTGCCCTACGACCTCGGCAACGGCGCCCTAGGCTATCGCACCTACTGCACGTGGCACTTGTGGCGGGCCGACCTGTCGGGCCTAGTGCCGCAGTTTTCCACCGTCGTGACTGATGGCGACGGCCGCCGCTGGTTCGCCGGCGGCATCACCGCAGCCACCTGGGGTACCCGGTACGTGCTGCAGTGCGAGGCCGAGAGCGGGCAGGCCGTCGAGGAGATCAACCCGATATGAGCCAGTATTTGGCGATTCTGGAAGCCGTGCAGCTACGAGTGGCCGCAGTATCTGGTGGCGTGCCCGTAGTGATCCGGCGACGGCCGCAGCAACTAAACGTCGACACCCTGCCCGTCATCGTGGTCGCACCAGGGCCAGAGGGAGAGTCGATTGAGCTGGAGACGTTCGGCCGTGGCGTCACTTGGGCCTATCCGGTTTACGTTGTTGTATTCGTGAAAGGCAACCGCGAGCTGTCCATCGCCTCGGATGACTTCGACCTACGCGAGGCCGTGCGCAACGAAATCTACCAGCCACTGCTATCTGGGGCCGGGGCGGTCTATGACATCGACCTAACCCTGTCGGGGCCGTTCAACCTGCGCAACACAGAGAACACGACCGAGACCGACGCGTTTCACGTCATTTACAAGAGTAGCGAAACGAGGACCGCCTGATGCCGTTGACCCTGTCGAACATCAACGCCGAAATCGGTTGGACTCAAACGAAGTCCACCACCTATGGCAGCGTGAAGCAGGGCCCGGCCAAATTGTCGGCCAGCCTGGCGCCATCGGTGACCACGTTTAACGAGCTGCTGGCCGTGCAGGGCACCCTGGCGGCTTCGGCCAATACGACCATCGACCTGTATTCAATCACGAATCTACTTGGCGACGCAAAAACCCTGACCAAGGCCGTCGCCTTGATGGTCAAGGCGACCACGACCGGCATGAAGATTGAACCGGGCGCAAGCAACCCGCTGACTTGGTTTTTCGGTGGCACCAGCCCGTCAATCAGCATCCAGTCCGGCGGCTTCATGCTGCTGGGCGACGGCACCGCGTTCACCCTATCGGCAAGCGTTCGCAACCTAAAAATCACCAACCTGTCCGGGTCCCTGACTGGGACTTATGACTTAGTCCTGCTGGGAGGCACATAATATGGCGTTTTATAGTGGCAAATCTGGATCTGTATCGGTGGCTGGCACGCCCCAGCCGCTGACCGACTGGTCTCTTGAGGTGGCCAGCGAGCCCGTCGACACCACCAACTTCACCAGTTCCGGCTACGCCGAGAGCGAGGCCGGCATCACCAGCGCCAATATCACCTGTTCGGGTCCGTACGATGGCAGCGCCGGCGGCGCAAGTTTTTCTGTCGGGGCCGCGGTTGCGTTCATACTGAAATATGACAGCGCCGGCGCCGGTTTTACGGTGACCGGGCGCGTGACGGGCTGCAGTATCAGCCAAAACGTCCGGGGCGTGGCACAGGTCAATATCACCGCGCAGTCCACCGGGTCCTTCACGGTCACCCTGTGACCAGGAGGAGGCGGGCATGGCGACCACCTTCTACAAAGGCAAATACGGCGCCGTCTCGTTTGGCCCACGCATTGGTGGCGTGATGCAGCCGGTTACCGAATGGTCCCTGTCCATATCTACTCCCGAAATCGACCAATCCAACTACGACCAGCCCACCGGGTTCTTCGCCGCCGGCATCCCGACGGCGATGGTTTCCATGTCCGGCCCGTATCCGCAGGCAGGCATGAACCTGCAGGGCGGCAAGACGGGCACGGTCACCCTGTACCTCGATCAGGACGCCGACGCCGGGTTCACTCTGCCCGTGCTAATTACATCTTTGGGGCTGCGCACGAATGCCCGCGGCGTGGCAATGGTCGACTTGACCGCCATTTGCACGGGCAACTTCCAAGACGGAGACGCTGACACCAGCGTGATCACGATATGAGCGTATCTCAGGCAATTGCGCAACCAATCACCGCCGAAATTGGCGGCAGAACCTACACGGTTCAATTGATCAAGCAGAAGACCAAGGCTGCACTAGAACAGGCCTGCAAGGCCCAGGTGCGCGCCGAAATCATGATCGACAAGGGCAACCTGACCGACGAGGAGTTCAAGATCGCCTACGGGGCGTTTCTTGACCGGGTCGGTGGTGGCGAATTCGCCTTTGGCGGTCCGATACACCGCAAATGGATGGAGTCGCCCGCGGGCCTGCATGCGCTGGTTAGCGTGCTGTTCGGTCTCACCCCCGACAACGCCGCAGACCTGATCCAGCAGCAAAGCGAGGAAGTCGCCGCAGTGATTCAGCAGGTATTTTCCGAGTCTTTCCGCGCAGCCCCGGCAATCGCCCAGTAGCGAATGGCGGGGCGGAGAAAGGCGACAGCGCCAACGGGCCGATGGACATAGTCACCCTGTATGCAGCGCTATCCGGGGAGCCGTTCCTGCTGACGCTGGCGGAGATCGGGGAGCTGACCGACTGGCAGATTGAGCGGGTTTACGGGCATCCGCGCAACCGGAAGACGGGACAAGTGGAAGAGAAACCGCCGGAGCAGCCAAAGCGCATGACGAACGAGCAGCGCAAGGCGCAGTTCCTATCGTTGGGCCTGGCGTTAGGTCAGAAGCGGGACGTGCTGGAAAAGGCCTGGGAAGAAAGGAGCAACGGCAACTAACATGAACACCACCACCGCCGCGCTACCTCTGATCCGGGCCCTGGACAAATTCGCTACCAACCTGGCACTGGTCGGTCGCGGCCTGTCGGGCCGGGACGGCGTCGGGTCAACCGCTGGCGCTATTGGCGGCATGGCCTCAAAGATCCCGGGAGTAGGCGCCGCAGCAGCAACCGTACAGCTTGGCATGAAATTGCCCGTGGCCGGATCGTTTGCCAAGCTGGGCCTCGAAGGCATGATGCTGCCCCTGCGCAAAATCATGGGTGGTTTTTCGGCCCTGCTGTTGCCCCTGACCAAGATGGCAGCCAAGGCCGAGGTGATGGCCGCGGCATTCAACAACGCCGGCAAGGCCTCGTACGCCTACAGCGACGCAATCGGCAGCAGTACCCAGAACATCGCCGGCGCGGCCAAGTCTTTCATGGATTCGTTCAGCGACGCCATGACCAGCCCAATGTCAGGCCTGCCCGCCCTAGTGGGCGCCGTGCGGCCGTTCGTCGAGGCGTTCAACCCATACGTCCTGCACCAGTTCGACGACGCCATGCGGTCGGTCTACGCCGTAATTGGCGAGGCACTGGTGCCGGTCGTCAAGGTGGCCGCTCAGGTGCTGCGGGAGTTCGCCGGCTACCTGCGGCCGGTCATGAAGCAACTGCAGCCAATTTTCGAGCAGATGGCCAGGCAGATGGGCGACTTCCTCAAGGACTTGATCCCTGAGCTGGCCCGCTTCGCCGAGGAGCTGGTGCCAATGTTCCGCCTGTACCTGCAGGGCCTCAAGGACGCCGTCGGCGGGCAGAAAAAAATGATGGCGGCCGGCCTGCTCTGGGCCACCGGACAAATTAGCACCCTGGAAATGATCAAACGGGGCATCATCCAGTGGCTGTCGACTCTGCCCTACGTTGGCAAGTATTTCAAGGTCGAGGAGAACAAGGCCAGCAAGGCGGCTGACGATATGGAGTTTAAGCAGGCTAAGGGCAAGGTGGCCAAGGAGGAAATTTTCAGCTTTGGCGCCCCGACCAGCCCGCAGTTCAAATCGGCTGATTCACTGGGCCGCGACACCCTGCAGGCTGCCTACGCGGCGATGCCAAACATGGACGCAAAAAACGAACAACTGGCGGTTCAGCAGGACGTCGCCAAAAACACCGGGGAGGCAAACGACTTGCTAAAAGACATCATCGACGTTTTGAAATCACCGTGGGATCAGGCCGTGAAGTTTGGCAGCGACACCGCCCGGGCGTTTTCAAGCGTGCAGGGTGGCGCCGACGTCTACGACGAGCGACTGGCGGCCGCCAAAAAACCTGGCGCCGGCTATGGAGATAAGATTCTTGGCGGGTCCCAATGGGCGGCCGGGCAGTTGACCGAGGGCGTTTACAACTTCGGCGTCGGCGTCGGCAACCTGTTTTCCGGTCGCAAATTAAATGAAAACATGGTGGACATTTAATGGCGTTCACCAACCTGCAGAATGCTGTCGAGCGCATCAGTGGCATCAGTCCGTCGCCGTTTGGTTTTGGCGTGGACGCCGGGCGGGCCCAAATGCTGCTGACGATCCCGGCCAACTACCTACTGCCCGCCATGCGCGAGGCCCTCGGCTACACCACCGCGTCCGGGGTCGGCCTGCAGAGGTCCCTGCCATTAGCTCACCCGATGTTTCCGTGGCTGTTTTGCGAGCGGATCAGCAACGGCCAGGGCGTTCAGTTCAAGGACAAGCGCAGCAGCACAGGCGAGGAAAACGGCGTCACCGTCGACCTAGAGGCCGACCCGTTTCCCTATTACGCCCGCTACGAGTCTTACGAGCTAGCCCTGGAGTTTTTGCCCCGCCCGTACGCCGTCGTGACCGACCAGCAGCTTCAGACTAAAACAATCCAATGGTGGGACATTGACACCCCGGCAGGGGCGCCACTGTCGTTTGAGGTGCAGACCGAATGGTGGCGCTACCTAGAGCCCGACCAGCAGCCAGCAGGCGACTATATCACCGCCGCGCAGGGCGCCTTCCTGTTCCGCATGGACAGCAACCCCGCGGGGTTTTCCCTGCAGAACGTCGGCATCCCGACCGGGCAGCTCAAGCTCTACATCTCCAGCAAGGCCGTCAAGTTTCGCTGGTACCAGGTGCCCTTGGCGTGGGTGCAATCGTCCTACAGTTACTTCGACCGATACACCGGCCGGGTTAACCAATACGAGTTTTACAACTACCCGAAGGGCACCCTGTTGCTTAACAGTGTTGACGTGATGCGCGTCTACACGCAGCCCTTCCCCGAGTTCGTGCCGTACAACGGGGCGTTTTTGCCCAGCCAGCAAAAGCTCTGCGACCTGCAATTCAACTGCGTTTATCGCAACCCGACGCTGGCCAAGCCCTACACCCCGGGCGGCACCGAGAGCAAGAACAATATCGTGGCCGGTCACAATCTGATTCCCTGCCACATTGACAACAAGTTCTACTACGGCACCAACGAGAACAACAAGCTGGCGATCTACCCTAGCGTGCCATTTGAAATTTTCTTCCGAAATCCGGACGCCTAACCATGCGTTTCACGTCCGCCACCCCCGGCTTTAATCTGTCCAACGACGGTCAGGGCGCCCTGGTCCTGCAGGCCCCGCCAGGCTTTTTTGTCGCCAAGATCACCGGGTCATTCACTGCAGCGGGCGCCACCTATTACACCTGGGCCGAGCAGGAGCCACAGGAAGACGGCACCGGCTACCGCAACATACCCAACGGCAAGACCGGCACCAGCACGGCTAACTGGGCCCGTGAACTCAACGGCGCCACATCGGTGGCGATTAACACAATCGTGCTGATGCGGCCGGTCATCGTCACCAAGGCCGGCGGGGCGGGCAAGACGCAACTGCATGAGTTTGCGGTGGCTGGTGCGCCCGTTTCGCAGGCCGTCGTCACCGCGGTCACCTGCTCCAACGGCAACCTGACGGTGACCACTAAAACCATCACCGTGCCAGGCATGGTGGTGACCTAATGGCAGGCGGAACGCAAACCGACGCCGACATTATTGACGGTTCGGCGTTCGGCGGCGCAAAGTCTTTGGCAGGATTTTCGGGCACTGCCACCGGCTCCGCCACGGGCCAACCCAACGGGCCCGAACTGTCGACCTTGGCTGTCGACCCGATCGAGGGCGGCGCGGCCGTTGGCGTGGTCATCATCCCGCCCACCGCTTGGCCGGCTGCCCCGATCACAGCGCCTACGGCCATTGGTGGCGGCGGGGCTGTTCCAACCCCGATTTTTTGGAACCCTGCCCTGCTATTCCCACCAGGCGGCAACGTCATTGGTGGCGGCGGTGCTGCTCCCGTTGGCCCCCCGCAGGTGCCAGTTCAGCCACCCGCAGCCGTAGGTGGTGGCGGCGCCATTCCAGCGCCAGTTGCGCTAGACCCAGTCGGCATCAATCTTCCTGTCGGCGTCGCCATTGGTGGCGGTGGCGCCGTTCCTATCGGTCCCCCGCAGGTGCCAGTTCAGCCACCAGGCGCCGTAGGCGGTGGCGGGGCTGTTATTTCGCCGATCGCTATCGACCCCGTGCCAGCCTCCCCGCCCACTGGCGGCGCCATAGGCACCGATCCGACGATCATCCCGCTGCCGATACCGGCCACGCCAGTCTCGCCACCTACGGGCACTGGCGGCGGCGGCGGTACTATCAGTCCGGTCAGCCCCGCGGGCCCTGTCACGACTGCACCAGGCGGTGGTGCTGTTGGTGGCGGTGGTGCCACGCCAACCGGCCCTGCGCAGGTCCCGGTCACAGAGCCCACTGGCACCGGCACGGGAACAGTGGTCACGTCGCCGACCCTGCCCCCTGTCCCAGTCACGGCGCCTACTGGCACGGCCGTCGGTGGCAACGCGTCGACAGGCATCACCGAGCCAATTCAGGCGCCAACCGTGTCGGCACCGACGGCGACGGTCACGACTGGCGTGAACGTGCCCAGCGCCACTGTCATCCCGTCGATCAACCCGGCGCCCATGGAGGGCGGAGCCACAGGCGTGAGCGGCGGAACGACGACGAAAACCCTGCCCTGTGGCTGCTGTTTTTCCTGCAAGTGCGGCCCGTACCCGACCGACGGCCCCTACTGGTTCCGCTGGTTCGGCGCCAACTTGGTGGGCGAGGCCGACGGCGATTGCCCTGGCGCCGGCGACACGTCCGTGCCGGAAAACCTGACGGTCAAGTTCACCTTTAGCATGCCGGCGACCTATGGCTACCAGTACGTGCTGGAATTTGAAAACTACAACGCAACTGGCCCGTGGCCATTTGGCGTCGTCGGGCGTTACGCTGTTTCGGGCACCGTGGCTAGCACGCCCGCGGGCGGTCCGTCGGTCACCCTGTCCGGTTCGCATCTGTACCTTGTGCTCTACAAGGAATACTTTCAGAACAGCCGGTCGGCCCTGATTCTGTCCGACCTGACCAACTCGTGGACGCCGGGAGCGTTCAACAGCTACGAGACAACCTGGACCATTTCAGGCACCGCCTACAAACTGACCACCGCCTACCCTCCGTTGAGTTTTTTTAGCGCCCCGCGCATCCGCACACGCGTGATTGGCTCGCAGTGCTGCCCGTTCTATCACGTCATGGGCGGATCAGACGGTTTAACCAGCGACCGATTTGGCTACAACGTCTCAACCAGTTCAGGCGGCTACTACAGCGCCTCTTGGGAGGTTCGCCGTGTCGAAAATTGCACCTACTGGTGCGTTGGCGGGTTGTGCGTCCGCAGCACGACCGAGCCTGCGGGCGCCACTGGCGGGCCTTGGACTAGCCCCTACGAATGTTCGGCCAACTGCGCACCTGCCCAGATGGCTAATCCGACCACCACCACAGCCCAGGCCCTCATCCAGCAGTCCAAAACCTGCCTCGCCCTGCCCTGCGTCCACCGCGGCGAGCCATTGGAGGCATCTGCGTCCTGCGGCTGCGGCGGCGCCGTGCTGACCGAGTGCGCCGTCTACGGCCAGTGTCGCCCCTACGGTACCGCTACCGATGCGCAGGTCTGCACACGCTGCCCAGATTACGCAGCCCCGTAAAGGTCATTTATAAAGCAGGAGGCCCCGATGCTAACCCTGCTGCTGCTCGTCCTGTCCCAAGACATCAAGCTCCCCGCCGAGGTCACCGCTCAGCCTGGCACCTTTGTGTCCCTGGTCGCCGAGACCAAGGGCGAAACCGTCAAATTCACCGCCATCGACCCGGGCGTCTCCCTGTTCCCTGCTGAACTGCTCGCCAATAAAAAATCCACCGTGGCCGTCGCCATGTCCGCGGGCCGCTACCGGGTGCTTGTCTGGTCAGCGATTGACGGCAAGCCCACCGACGCCGTGCAGGTCACTCTGGTGGTCGGCAATGCCCCGGGACCGGTTCCACCATCACCACCGGCGCCACCACCTCCGGCACCACCACCAGTACCACCCACGCCACCCGCCCCGGTCGATGACCTGGCGCAGATCCTCGCCGCCCTTTACGGCGCCTTGAACGAGGACGGCAAGGCCGCCCACGTCAAGGCATTGGCTGGTGTTTTTCGTGAGGCCGGCGTGGCCTCTAACGACAACCGATACCAGACGGTTGGCCAACTGTTCGGGGCCATTCGCCAGCAGTCCTTGCAGGCCCTGCCCAACACCGCCCTAACGTCCATGCGCGAGCGCCTTGGGCTGGTTCTAACCCAAGCTCTTGGCAACGACCCCGCGGCCCCGCTGACGCCCAGCAGCCGGGCCAAGGCCTTTGAGACGTTCAGCCGGATTGCCAGCATCCTGGAGGCCCTGCGATGAGCGAATACGCAGCAGGCTGGATAGATGACCCCGCCGAGGTCGAGATCGTGGCGGGCCAACAGCCCTACTACACGTTCAGCGAAACCCCGGCCGGCGCCACAGCGACAGGCACTGACCATGCCTACCTGTGGCTGGCCTACGAGCTGGCCACCGGCAAAAAATATCCTAACCGTGATCAGGGTAGCTACGGCACCTGTGTCTCGTTCGGGACTGCGGCGGCAGTCGAGGTCAGCCAGGCATGCGAGTCTATCGCCGGCGACCCCGAAGAGGTCCGAGACCTCGCCACCGAAATAATCTACGCTGGCAGCCGGGTCGAAATCGGCGGCGGCCGGTTTCGTTCCGACGGGTCAATCGGCGCATGGGCCGCCGACTGGGTAAAAAAATATGGTGTGCTGGACCGGGCCATCTTCGGCAACGGCAAGTACGACCTCCGCGTCTACTCAGGCGCCAAGGCCCGCCAGTGGGGCGCACCAGGTGCCGGCGTGCCGGATGACCTGGAGCCTGAGGCGCGCAAGTACCCCGTCAAGACGATCACCAAGGTGACGACGTTCGACGACGCTTGCAAGGCCCTGACTGCCGGCTACGGCATTTCAGTTTCCAGTTCGGTCGGCTTTCAAATGGCCCGCGATCAGGACGGATTTTGTAAGGCCGGCCCGCGGTGGGACCACTGCATGGCCATTCTCGGTTTTCAGCTCGGCAAGCGCCCCGGCGGCTTCATCCAAAACAGTTGGGGCCCGAGCGCCCACACCGGGCCACTAGGCGCAGGCGACCCGCCGACGGGTGGATTCTGGGCCGACGCTGAAGCGGTCGAAAAAATGCTAAAGGCTGGCGATTCTTGGGCGTTTTCATCCGTGGTCGGATTCCCGGCCCGGACCATCCCGTGGTTTATCTGAGGTCCTCAAAATGGCACTACCTCCCTACCCGACCGACTTCCCCTCCGAGGCCTTTTTACTGGTGCTCGACAAGGCCCGCGGCCGTAACGACGTCACCGGGGCTGACCTGGCGCACGCTGGCTGGTGCGTCGCAGGCTACGCCCTGCAGCAGACCCTTGGCGGTGGGCCGACCATCCGCGGGGCCGAAAACCTGGAGCAGGCCGGATGGAGTGACGAGCAGGTAATTCAGGGCGCCATCGACGCCAACGACGGCGCCAAGGGCATGCTGTTCCCCTGGGTGCTCGTGATCCGTGTCGCCGTGAAGCTAATCCTGGAGGCCGTCCTCTAATGGACCCGCTACAATTCGCCCGCGAGTTTGGCCTGCCCACGATGGCCCTCGTCGTCACCGGCTACGGCATCTGGCAGGTCTGCGCATGGATTGCCAAAGAGTTAATCGTGCCCCTGCGGGATCGCCATTTTGCGTTTTTGCTGAGTATCGAGCAGACGCTTAAAGCGCTGCAGGAGACGCAGCAAAGCATCGTGAAAACTCAGGAAAACATGGTTTCTGAAATCGAACGGGTCAGCAGTTTGATCCGTTGCACTGCCACCACCAAGGAGTAATGACCAATGGCTTCTCTTGTTTACAATTCGTGCATCCGCGACGCTGTCGTCGGCAATATTGATTTTGACACCGACACCTTCAAGGCCATGCTGGTCACGTCGACCTACTCGGCCAGCAAAAGCCACGCAAAACGCTCGCCTGACATCACTAACGAGGTGACTGGCACCGGCTACACAGCGGGCGGTAATGCTTGCTCGGTATCCGTGGCCGCCGTCGACAACACCAACAACGATGTTGAAATCTCGTTCACAATCACATCGTGGACCAGCGCCACGATCACCGCCCGGGCCGCCGTCATCTACAAGTCCACCGGGACTGCTTCGGCTGATCCGCTCGTTGGCTACGTCGATTTTGGTTCGGACGTATCAAGTACCAACGGCACGTTTGCGGTGACTGTGAGCAGCCCATTGAAATTCCAAAACTAGGAATAACCCATGGCGCTCATTCGAGCCGACCGCGTGAAGGAATCCAGCACCAGCACCGGCACGGGGGCATTCACCCTAGCCGGTGCTGATTCTACCTACCGGACCTTTGCGTCAGTGTGTGCTGTGGCCGACACGGTTTACTATGCGATCGCGCACAGGACTGCAAATGAATGGGAAGTTGGACTTGGCACCTATAGCGCCACCAACACGCTGACCAGGACAACGGTTCACGCAAGCAGCAACGCCAACGCGGCTGTGGCATTCAGCACCGGCACTAAAGACGTGCTGCTGGCGCTCACGAAAACCCAACTGGAAACATATGCAAGCCTGACTGGCACCGAAACCCTGACCAATAAAACCATCAACGCCAGCAACAACACTATCACCAACGTCTCGCTAACCTCTGGAGTGACAGGCACCCTGCCACTTGCCAACGGTGGTACTGGTGCAACTACCGCAGTTACTGGAGCGGTTAATCTAATCAAATCTGCGCCTAATGATGGTGCTGAGTACACGCTAAAGAGCAAGCAAATTAGCGGTGCGCCATCGTTCTACTGGGTCGATTCGACTGGTTACGCTCCGACATTGGATTTGTTGTTTGCTGCTGATAAATCACTTACGGCGTATACTGGGCCGACTCCTTCATATAGTCGAGCAAGCACGGGTACTTATCTTAATGCGTCTGGCATACTAACAACAGCAGCAGTAAACGCACCACGCTTCGACCATGTATACAGCGCAACAAGCTGGGCGAGTAAAGGGCTGTTGGTCGAGGAGCAGAGGACGAATAGCGTTTTCTATTCAGAGCAGTTTAACTTGTGGGCAAAATCAAGATGCAATGTCACAGCTAATTCAATTACAGCTCCTGACGGAAACACCACAGCCGACTTATTGACAACATCTATTTCAGATGCCGTCAATGAAGCATATGTATATTCAAACAATGCACCATCTGGCCAGACTACTGTGTCTTGCAGCATTTTTGTTAAAAAAGGTAATTGCGATTATTTAAGGCTACAGATTTATGATTCAGCATTTTCAAATGGTGTTATTTCAAAAGTCAACATCAGCACCGGAGCAATAATTTCGACAAGCTCAATAGGCACAGGTTGGTCTGTGACTTCAGCAGATATTTCCAACTATGGATCTGGATGGTATCGAGTTACGCTAAACGCCAGCAAGCCATCTGGAAGCACGACAAGTATTTTATTTAGCTATTCATCGCTGGTGGCAGTAAATGCGGTTTTAGGCGATACTGTTTACCTATGGGGAGCCCAGATTGAAACCGGATCATCATTCCCTACAAGCTACATTCCAACCACCACAGCAGCGGTGACAAGGTCAGCAGATGTTTGTCAGATTACTGGGACGGATTTTAGTGGGTTTTGGTATGCGAGTGAGGGAAGTTTAGTGGTTCAATATGATCGCCTTAATGTTCCCACTTCAAACGGTGTTCTTTTTGCAGCCTCGAAAGTTTCATCACCCTTACAGAACCTAATTTACAATTTTGCAAGTAGTGGGAATGAAAACCTTTCAGTTTACAACGCCAACATTGATCAAGCCACATTTGCTATAGGATCTATTCCTTCAGCTGGCACATCTGCAAAAATTGGATTCTGTTACAAGGTTAACGATTTCGCTGGAACACTAAATGGTTCTGCTGTGGTCACGGATACTTCAGGTTCTGTTACGGCTGTAGAGCAAATTGGTATCGGTTACATTCACGGCACTACAGCAAATTACAACGGCCACATCTCCCGACTGAGCTACTACCCAGTCCGCATCCCAAACGCCACCCTACAGGTACTATCAACATGATCGACCTACTTCTAAAGTTCCAATCGCAAGAGCAGGCTGGTCTAATCGGAGAGCAACTTGGCTACACTACCCGTGATCCTGAAACGGGTGAGTTTCAAACAACGCAAGCCACATTGACGCTAGCAATCTGCGTAATAGGTGTGCATTACTATCCAGACGGAAC
>Ga0209596_1000169_pt1 | contig 59124 bp, 52 predicted proteins | sample M_130807_MF_Meta_FD_187314 | JGI IMG/M metagenome (GOLD analysis project Ga0209596, IMG submission 187314) | Freshwater microbial communities from Lake Montjoie, Canada to study carbon cycling - M_130807_MF_MetaG (SPAdes) (version 2) | ecosystem: Environmental > Aquatic > Freshwater > Lake...
TGTTGTGAACGATATACCACAACCGAAAGATATGGGAAATAATGTTTAAGGATATTATTACAGATGGTTATGTTGAAAGAATTAAATCACTTGCATTACTTGAATCTGAAAGTCGAATTTGTACAAGTCAAGAAAGTATTAAAAAACGAGTAAAAAAAGAATTTATAAATATGATTTATGTTGATACAGATAAACATACTTGCCTAAATACAGGAAGCGGAAAAGATGGTTCACAACGTTATTTAAAACACAGAAACGAAACAACTGGAATGTTGACTTTAATCTACGAAGTAAACAACCAATTAAGATACAAAACAAATACTTTAAAAGGCTACGATATAGTAACCGAAAATGATTGCTTGGATTTGAGTTTTCCTACCTCAGTAACAAGGCGAGGACGAGTAACAAAAGGAAAAAGTCCTTGTTTAATGGAAAGCAATAACAACCTTTATTCCTACAAAGATGGAATAGTTAGAACAGTTAACCAAATAGAGATGGAACGCTTACAAGGTTTCCCAGATGGATATACAAGTATTCTATCTAAAAACAAAGCAGGGTCATTGCTTGGAGATGGTTGGACGTTACCAATAATTGAACACATATTTAGTTTTATAGTTGCTTAATGCGTATTGTTCGGTTAAGCAACTGAATAGGGGGAGTTAAAATAAACGCAATTATTTTGTCTAAGCTCTCCCTATTCTTATCTTTACATCATGAAATACATACCAATCTTACTACTTCTATCCTGTAATACTAGCGTTCACCAATACAACCTAGATAGTCAACGTAAAACTATGCTGAAATATGACAAGCAAAGCATACGTAAACAGCAGAATATAAGAGATAAGAGAGGTAAAACACTATTTAGAATTAATATAAATAAGAGTAAAAAGATTATAATTAGATAATCCTGCTATTAATTTAGCGGGATTTTTTGTTTTATGCCACATATTCCACATATCTCTTATATACCACCTGTTGAGTAAAAATAAAAACAAGGGGGTATCCCTAAAAAAAACGTTTTGTGGTGGCATATGTGGCAGTAAGTTGATTTTCAATTACTTATATATTCTTTATGTGGCAGTTTATGTGGTGTTTATTTAATTACTTGGTTTTCAATTAGTTAAATTTATTTTTATATTGATGTTTTTTATATTGATATTAATAGTATATTTGTAATAGGTAAGCGTGGAAACTTCCAAAGATATTTTTTAAAAAACCCATTTGTTAAAAGTCATTCCACGCGCTTTTTTCAAATGGGTTTTAACGTTTAAAAACAGTTAAACTATGAATGAACCTTTTAATGCAAAAATTTCAATATTTAAAAATTTATTTAACTCCAAAGAAACTCCATTTAGTTTAACAATAACAGACGTTTATGAAAGGGTAAAGATTGGTAACCCTATATTAATTGATAAGATTAATACTATTAGAACAACTCCAGATAAAGAGTTAAGAAATAGCACTAAAAATAGTTTACTAGCTATTTTGTTTAATGGTGTGTTTATTGAAAGAACTGATAACTCATTAGAGGAACATTCAGGATGTTGTATTTTAGATTTTGATAAGTACCCTTCTTTAGAAATAATGAATGAAGAACGTGAAAGATTAATAAGCAATAAGCACGTTTTAATGGTGTTTACTTCTCCAAGTGGTAATGGTTTAAAGGCTTTAATTCGTATTCCAAAAAGTAATAAGTTAGAACATAAAAGAAGGTTTAACGCATTTAGAAAGTATTTTAAAAGTGATTATTTTGATGAAAAAAATTGCAACGTATCAAGAGTTTGTTTTGAAAGTTATGATCCTGAAATTTATCTAAATCAATTTTGCGAGGAGTTTACAGAAATAGAAGAAGAAAAAGGATTCACTTATGCTGAAAAAGTACCTTCAATTATTTTAAGAGATGAAAGAAAAATAATTGAAAGAATAATGAAATTTGATTTTAAAGGTGGTTTTGAAGAAGGCAATCGAAATAACTACATTTTAAAGTTAGCTATGTCATTTTCTGAATATGGAATAAGTCAAGACACAGCAGAAGGATATATTTTTAACAATGTTGTTATTGGTGATTTTTCAGAAACAGAAACTGTAAATACAATTCGTTCAGCTTACAGGAAAACAACTTTTGATAGTAAATATTTTGAAGATTTTTTAACTATTAAAACCATTGAAAATAAAATAAAAAGTGGTATTAATTTAGATGATATTCAAAAACAACTTAATGTAGATAAAGAAGTAATTAACGAAATAAAATTTCAATTAGTTGAGTCGGAGGATATATTTTGGAATATTCAAGTTAATAAAAACGGAGGAGAAACAATAACAATAGAGCCATTTAAGTATGCTTCATTTTTAGTAAAGAATGGATTTAACAAATACTATCCTGAAACTTCAGAAAATCCTACTTTTGTAAGAGTGAAAGAAAATAAAGTTAACCTTTCTTCAGTTGCTCAAATAAAAGATTTTGTTTTAAATTATTTACTAGAAAGAGGTTTAATAAACGTGTGGAACTATTGTTCAAAAAGCCCTTATTTATTTACTGAAAGCCATTTAAATATGATTGATAGTATTTTCTTAAAAATGTTAGCAGATGAAAAGAACACTGCTTATATTCCTTTTAAAAATGGAGTTGTTAAAGTTACAGCAGATAATACGGAGCTTCTTAATTTTATTGATGTTGATGGTTATATTTGGGAAAATCAAATAATAAATAGAGAATTTAAAAAAGTAACAGATTTTACAAATGACTTTCAAGATTTTATAAAAAAAGTAAGCGCAAATGATAAGGAAAGGACAAAGTCATTAGAGCTAACATTAGGTTATTTAATTCATACTTACAAAGATAAAACGGACCAGAAAGCGGTTATATTTAATGACCAAGAAATTGATGATAATCCTAACGGAGGTAGTGGAAAAAGTTTAGTTTTAACTTCATTATCAAATTTTAGAAAGTTAATAAAAATAGATGGTAAAGCTTTTGACCCTAAAAAATCAGATTTTGTTTATCAACGTGTAAATCTAGATACTCAAATATTATCATTTGACGATGTTAAAAAGAATTTTAATTTTGAACAATTATTTTCTTTAATTACTGAAGGAATAACAGTTAATAGAAAAAATAAAGATGAGATATTTATTCCGTTTGAACGTTCTCCAAAAATTATTATAACAACAAACTATGTGATAAATGGAATTGGAAGCTCACACGAAAGAAGGCGACACGAAATAGAGTTTTTTCAGTATTTTAATAATAAAAGAAGTCCGCTTTCTGAATATGGTAGGTTGCTTTTTGATAGTTGGAATGTAAACGATTGGAATAAATTTGATAATTATTTTATCAATAATTTACAAATGTTTTTAAGTGAAGGATTAGCAAAAACGGTTTCAATAAATGGTAATGCAAAAAGATTTATTCAAGGTTCAACAAAAGATTTTTTCGACTGGACAGAAGAGGGTAACTTGCAAGTAAATAAAAGAATTTATACAGTTGAAGTTGTGGCTTTATTTCTTCAGGAATATAAAAACTACAAAGAATTAAGCCCACGTGATTTTATGAAATGGGTAAGAGAATATTGCGATTATAAAGGTTATGATTTTGAAAAAAATAGAGATCAACAAGGAAGATATTTTGAAATAAAAACTAATTAAAATAAAAAATGTTAAACCAAGAACAACAAGAATTGCAAAATCAATTAATAGATTTTATAAACGGTAGTGAAAATGGTTTTTTTGGTGTAGTTGGAGCTGGAGGTACAGGAAAAACTTTTGCAATAGCTCAATCAATAGATGTTTCACAAGCTATTTTTTTAGGCGCAACCAATAAAGTAGTAGGAAATTTAAAGGCATCATTAAAAAAAGCTGGAGAAGAAAATTTTAAAGCAAAGACAATAGATAGTTTTTTAGGTTTTAGAATGATTAAAGACCACAATAACAGAACAATAACTAAAAGAAAGTTACCAAAGCTAGAGGACATTCCAAAAATTATTGTAATTGATGAAATATCTTTAATTAACAATGAATGTTTTGACTTATTAATGAAATTAAAAAACAAAAGAAAGTTTATTTTAATTGGTGATAATAGACAGATACCACCTATAGAGGATGAGTTTGAACGAGATAGTCAAGGATTTAAAGTTAGTAAAATTTTTAATAAATTTGATTATTGTATAGAGTTAACTATTCAGCAAAGACAAAAAGAAGGTACAGATTTAAAAGATTTAATTAAAAAATTTAGAGAAAATATGCATCTAGAAATTAACTTTGAAAAAATGGCTAATAAATTTAGAAACAATAATGATATACTTTTTTACAATAATAATTCAAAGGAACTAAAACAAATAATCAAAGGTCAAAACCCAATAGCAGTATGTTTTAAAAATTTAACTTGCCTTTCTTTTAATTGGTTAATTGGCTCAACAAAATCAAATAATTTAGGATATAAAGTAAATGAATTAAATGAAGGGGATTTAGTTTTCTTCGATAGTTTTTATTTGAGAGATGATGAAAGATTTTACACTTCAGAAACAGTAAAAATTATGAAAATTGAAAATTATGTAGAAGAAGAAAAAGAAATATACACTAATGAGATTGCTAAATTTAATTATAAGAAAATATTAGTTAAAAAAGAAAGTGGTGTTCAAGTTATTATTTATGTTGGAAATGGTTATAAAGAAACATTATACCCTATTAAATACAGAATTGATAAAGTGGTTGGTAAAATAAAAAAAGAGATTGAAAAACTAAACGCTGGTAATAAATATAAATTTGTATTACAGAAAAAAATAGCAGAATTAAATACAAAGTATAATGATTTAAAATTAGGATTTGCAACACTTAAAAAACCTTTTGCTATTACTTCACACAAAAGTCAAGGAAGTACGTTTAACGATGTTATAATTCCAATTTATGACTATGCAAATAAATATCCTCAAGATGTTAATCAGTTAATGTATGTAGCAATGTCAAGAGCTGAAGGAAGAATAATATTTGTGAATAAAAATTCTAATTTTAAAGACAATTCAAATAGATATTCTTTTTCAGAAATGGAACGTTCAGCTATTGCTTCAAGTCAATCTTATAATTGCAACATTTGTGAAATACAATTAAATGATAATAGAGAATTTGATGTAGATCACATTATTCCTATTGCAAATGGAGGTAAGAATACAGTTGATAATTTACAAGCTATTTGCAAGGTTTGTCATTCTGAAAAAACAAAAGTAGAAAAATATGGGATAATTGAAACTGTATAAAAAAAATAGGTATATTTACAAAAAATAAAATTTAAAAATTATGAAGGTTACAGGAACATTAAAAGTAAAGAAAGATACTCAAATAGTATCAGAGCAATTCTCAAAACGTGAATTTGTATTAACAGTTGTTGATGGTGCATTCTCAAATGACATCTTAATTCAGTTAACAAAAGATAAATGTAATTTATTAAACGCTTTCAACATTGGCGACTCGTTAGAAGTGGAAATTAATTTGTCAGGGAAATGTTGGTTAAACCCTCAAGGTGAAGAAAAATACTTTAACTCACTTAACGGTTGGAAAATAACAAAGGTGTAATAAATGAATATATTTGAAACTAAAATTTTAAAATTGCATTTCAATTATTATTGTCGTAATCAAAAAAATATTATATTTGCTTTTATATTCACATATTCTCTGAATTAAATGAGCAACAAGTTGATGATAGAACTTTCAAAATATCACTCCGAGTGGTGTAAGATTGTGCGGTCATTTGGTGTAAGCTCCGATACTTGCGAAGATGTAGTTCAGGATATGTATTTAAGACTTAACAAATTGTCATCCTACGAAAAACTATTTAAAAACGGGGTGCTATCAAAGTCTTATGTTTGGATTACTTTACGAAATTTGCAGTTTCAACAATTTAAACAGGACAACTTAACGATTTCACTAAGCAACTATGACATACAAATAGATGAAAATTGTACCTTAGATGAGGTTACAGCAAGGTCGAATTTCAATGTTAAGATTAACAAAGAAGTAACGAAGTGGAATTTATACGATCAACTATTATTTTCTATCTATATGAACGATTCAGTTTCAATGCGTGATATTTCAAAAGGTTCTGGAATAACTTTGAGAAGCATACAAAGGACGTTAGAAAATTGCTATCGTAGGTTAAGGCAAAATGTAGGTGAGGATTACCAAGATTTAATAAACAAGGATTACGAACTAATATAAACAACTATGACTACACTAACATTATTAATAATTCATATAAGTTTTGTTTTATGGTTTTATGTGGGATATAAATTTGGTAAAAAATTAAAACAAGAAATAATAAATTTAAGAAATGACTTACAAGAATTAAGTAAAGAACTTCTTAAAAATGATTAATATAACAGCTAAAATCATAAATAAACACTATAATAACTAATATAATGGCAAAAAGAAGAGTAAGCAAAGGATTGGGTGATACAGTAGAGAAAATTATACAAGCTACGGGTATTGATAAGATAGTTCACTTTATTGCAGGTGAGGACTGCGGATGTGAGGAGCGAAAAGAGAAACTTAACAAGTTATGGAAGTACAAAAAAATAGAATGTTTAATTGAAACAGAACATGAATTCCTTACAGATTTTTTCAAGACGTTTAAAAACCAAGTTTCCCCAGCTGAACAAGGTTATCTGCTTAAGATATACAACCGTGTATTTAATGATAAACAGATGGCTACAAGCTGTGGCGACTGTTGGAGAGATATTCTTAAGGATTTGAGATTGTTACACGCTGAATATAAATAAGATTAATATGCCAATACCAATACCAACAGCTTCAGAAAATCATGACGAGTTTATACAGCGTTGCATGAGTGATGAGAAAATGAAAAGTGAGTATGATAATAACCAACGTTATGCAGTTTGTGAGAATGCTTTCACGAATTTAGCAGCGTTAAAAATATCATTTGATTACGACTTAACACTATCTACAAAGAAGGGTTACGACTTAGCAAGTCAATTAATTAAGGAAGGTAATACTTTGTATATTATTTCTGCACGTGACCACAAAGAAGGTATGATTAAACGAGCTGAAAAGTTAGGTATACCATCTAGTAGAGTTTATGCAACGGGGTCAAATGAAGCGAAAATAAGCAAGGTAAATGAGTTAGGTATAGATATACATTACGATGATAATTCAAGCGTTGTAAGAGCTTTAAAAGGTATAGGAAAGGTAATATAAGTAATTGAATAATCAATACTTTTTTCAATGGCAGGTAAAGGAGGAAAAACAGAAGGTGCAGGACGTAAACCTGTAGTTGAAGAACAAAAAACAAACTACATTTTTTTAGAAACTATAAAGCAAGTTAAAAATGTTTCTACAGACGATGAAGCTCGAATAGAACTTACAAAAGAATTGCTAACTTTTGAGCGTGGAATTATATTTATTTCAGAACATTTATTCGGTAAACCCACTCAACAAACAGATATTACAACTATGGGCGAAAAAATACAAAATATTATTAGTTTAGGAACAGGCATTAATCCAAATACAGATGAAGTACAAAATATTGAAGACTAAAGGAAATGTAATTACATTTAGGGTAAAAAGTGAATGTGAATACAACGGTTTAAAATTAGATGTAGATGTAAGTGGAACAGACCCTCACAAGTTTCTAGATGACTATGTTTGCAGTGGTAAACTTCGTGAAGAGATGGATGCATGGTTTGAAACATTACCTAAAAAAGATTGATGCAATTACTAACTAAGCAAGAACACGCTACTTATTATTTAAACGACAGCTCCACTGAAGAAGTACTCTACGGTGGAGCTGCCTACTATCCCCCTTTGAATTAAGTAGGAGGGGGAGAAAATGCAGGTGGTGGTAAATCCGCTTTCGGTTGTCTTTGGCTTATATCTATGTGCCAAAAATATCCTGGTATTAGATGTTTAATGGGTAGAGCAAAACTGAAAACATTAAAAGAAACTACACTAAACACTTTCTTTGAGTTGTCCGCTTCTTTGAATATCGGAGCTGAATATAACTACAATGCACAATCAAATATTATCTACTTTAATAACGGTAGTGAGATAATACTCAAAGATTTATTCCTATACCCTTCAGACCCAAATTACGATTCACTTGGGTCACTTGAAATTACATTTGCATTTATTGACGAATGTAATCAGGTTGTTTATAAAGCATGGCAGATTGTTAAGTCAAGGATTAGATACAAGCTTAATGAATATGATTTAATCCCTAAACTTTTGGGTACGTGTAACCCTGCTAAGAATTGGACCTATAAAGAGTTTTATTCCCCTGATAAGAATAATACCTTACTACCTTACAGAAAGTTCATACAAGCCCTCCCAAAGGATAACCCACACTTGCACCCATCTTACTTAAAATCGTTATTGCAGTTAGATAAGAACAGTAAACAAAGATTGTACTATGGCAATTGGGAATACGATGATGACCCTAGCACGCTTATAGACCAAGATAGTATTATAGATTATTTTAACCCTATTCATATAAAACGTGAAGGACAGAAATATATGACTATCGACGTTGCGCGTATGGGTAAAGATAAAACGGTTTTTAGAGTGTGGCATGGTTGGTTAGTCATTGATAGATTTGAGATAGCTAAAAGTGGTTTAGATGTGGTATTAGAAAAACTATACGAACTACAAAGAAAACATGGTATAAGTTCTAGTAATGTGATAGCTGATGAGGATGGAGTCGGGGGTGGTTTAATAGATTTCACTAAACCAAAGATAAACGGGTTTGTAAACAATAGTAAAGCATTGAACGGTGAAAACTACGACAATTTAAAAAGCCAGTGCAGTATATTAATGGCTAAGAAAATAGTGTTAAAAGAAGTAGGTGAGATTTGCAACGATGGAAATGTGCGTGATATTACAAGTGAGGAAATGGAGCAAATTAAAATGAAGGACATGGATAAGGATAGCCGATTGTCAATCATTCCTAAGGATAAGATTAAGGAAATGATAGGGCGTTCACCTGATGAGTGGGATTCTATAATGATGAGATACTGGTTTGAGATTAAACCAATCGGTAATTACGGTATTAGATAGGGGGTACAAATATGAATTAAATTAGTTAATAAGTATGAAGTTAGAAGTTACAAGAGCAACAAGTGTGAACGAAATTAGTCTAGGAGCTTACCAAAAATTTCAAGAGGTTTGCGCCACTTCAAATGATGAGGAGTTTATCAGCATGAAAATGATTGAGATTTTCTGTGGTATAGAATTAAAAGATGTATTTAAAATTAAGCTTAGTTCAGTAGCTGAAATGATCTCGCACTTTTCAAAGATATTCGCAGAGAAACAAGAGTTTATACATAGGTTTTGCATAGGCACTCAAGAGTTCGGATTTATTCCGAGTATTGAAGACATAAGTATGGGTGAATATATTGATATAGTTAAATACAGTTCAAGTTGGGAAGATATGCATAAGGCAATGGCTGCAATGTATAGACCAATTATAAAAACTAAAGGTAACGCTTACGAAATACAAGAGTATTCAGGGACTATAAACTATGCCGATGTAATGAAGTTTGCGCCATGTGGTATTGCAATTGCAGCAAGTGTTTTTTTTTGGACTTTAGGAAACGAATTAATAAAGGCTATCCCACACTTTTTGGAGAAGAAGATGAGCAAGCAGATGAAAACGACTTTAGCGAGTCAACTCAATTTAGCAAACGGTGGGGATGGTATCAGTCAATATATGCAATTGCTAAAGGAAACTTGGAGCGATTCGATGCAGTTACCGCACTTCCATTACACCAGTGCTTAACATATTTAACATTTGAAAAACAAAAATTAGCCGTTGAGGTGGCACAAATAAAAAGACAAAACAGATGAGCGGTTACTACACATTAATAGATACTTTAAGAACATTACTAATTGGTTCACCTTTCGTTAATCAGGTTACTGAAGGGGATTTATATGACATAGATTTATCTAAACAAACTATATTCCCATTGAGCCATATAATGATAAATAACGTTTCTATATTACCGAATGTTCTAAAAGCTAATATTACTATTATAGCAATGGATATTGTAGATATTTCAAAGAGTGAGCCTACAAGTTTATTTATAGATAATACAAATAGACAAGACGTTTTAAACACTCAATTAATAATGCTTTCACGAATAGTTGCACAGTTGACTAATGGAGAAACATTTGAGGACAATTACCAATTAGAAGGTGAGCCAAGCTGTGAGCCTTTTACTGATAGATTTGAAAACTTGCTAGCAGGTTGGACAATGACATTTGATGTATTAATCCCTAATGAAATGACTTCATGCTAGATAAATCCGAAGTTCAAAAACAGTTAGATAAGTTTAAAGCTTCTGTGATTAAAGACAGTCGTAAAAACTTAACTAATTTAAAAAAGAATAGTAGTAAAAAATTATACAGTTCTTTAAGAGGTGAGGTTAAAGTAATGCCTAAATCTTTTAGTATGGATTTCTTTATGGCAGATTACGGACACTATCAAGATAAGGGAGTTAGTGGAGTTGGCCCTGCTGGAAAAGATAGATTTGGTAATTTAAAAACAGTAGTAAAAGATGGTCAATATAAGTTTGGCACGGGTTCAGGTCCTGCAGGAGGATTAAGAAGAGGATTAGATAAGTGGATGATAAGAAGAAAAATTGCACCACGAGATGAAAAAGGTAAGTTTGTTTCTCGTAAAACGCTAAAATTCTTAATAGCAAGGTCAATATTTAGACATGGTATTAAACCAAGTTTATTCTTTACAAAACCTTTTGAAAAAGCTTTTGAAAAATTACCTTCCGAACTGATAGATAAGTTTGGATTAGATGCTCTAGAATTATTTAAAATGACAATACAACAACCTAAGAAATGAGTAATAGAATATTTGCACGCAGCCCTTACATTATTACAATCAATGAAACGGCACAAACGAGTAGTAAGATTGAAATATTTTTATGGAACGGTACGGGGTCTGCTCCAGCTTCACCAACTTACACACTAAGTAAAGCTATTCCTAGCGTTTCTGCACCCTCTACTTATTACGATGTTTCACCTTATATTCGTGAATACATAAACTTTAATTTAAGACCTATAAATTATAATACAACAGGCACTAGTTTAGGGTCAACTGCTTACTGTAATGTAACTATTAAACGGTATAAGAATACATCTACATTATTAGATACTACAACTTACTATGCTTTTGATGGCTATGCTGAATATTCAGATGGTTACAACTACGATAGAGGACAATATTTACTAGATGAAGGCACTTATTATTACCACTACGATAGTGATTTAACTTACATTAATACTAAGGCAGGAGATTTAACCTTAGAAGTTACATCAGGACAAAAGGCAGTTTATACAGACTTAGTTAACGGTGCAGTTAATACAGCTACATTTTCATCAACTGGGTTAAAAACGTCTTTTAGAGTATATCCTACGTATTGGGCGCATGGTAATAAGTTAGAAATTAAGACAAGTGCAGATGCTATTTTAAGAACATATACTTTTAGACCAATTGAAGAATGTAAACACCAAGTTTTACCTATTGACTTTGTAAACAAATACGGAGCGTGGCAACGGGAATTTCTATTCAAGGCTTCAAATGATAGTTTCAATATGACAAACCAAGAGTTTAATCTTATGAACGCTTCAATCGTATCTTTTAAAGAATTTGAAGGACAAAAGAAAACATTTAATGCTAACGGTAGGGATTCAATTAAATGCAATACTGGGTGGGTTGCTGAATCATTTAAAGAAACTATCAAAGAGATTATGTTAAGTGAGAAAATAATACTTAATGATTTACCCGTAACTATTAAGACTAAGCAAACTGAATTGTTTAAGTCTATAAATACAAAAAATATTAATTATTCTTTAGAGTTCGATTATTCATTTGATACTATCACGTCTATTATATGAAAAGATTTGTACAGATATATATTGAGGGGGTTCCTGATAGTAACGATTACACTCAAATTGAATTATTTGATGAGCAAGCTATTGACTTATCTATGTCGGTGCAGAATATTGCGGATATATCAAAGACGTTCACAGATTTTACTAAGTCTTTTACCGTTCCTGCTTCGCCAATAAACAACGCTATATTTAAACACTTTTACAATAGTGATGTAGATACAACTTTACAGCATGGAGTTAAAAGAAACGCTTATATTGAGATTGAACAAACACCGTTTAGAAGTGGTCGAATACAAATAGAAGATAGTAGCGTAGTGAACGGTAAAGTGTCGAGCTATACAATTACATTCTATGGTAATTTGACGAGCTTAAAAGATATGTTTGGTGTCTTAAAATTAAAAGATTTAGACTACTCAACATTCACAAGCCCGTTTACAGGTAATGAGGTTAAGGATAGGATTTCCTTAGATGCTACCGATTATGATATACGTTACCCTTTGATAAGTTCTAATAGATTGTGGAGCTATGGAGATTCAACAGGAACTGATATAAATACTACGGGCGGTCATATATTGTATAATGAGTTATTTCCTGCAATAAAAGTGATAAGAATATTTGATGCTATTGAGTTAATGTTTGGTGTTAATTTTAGCGGTATATTTTTAGCGAATAAGAAGTTTACAAATTGCTTTTTATATTGCAAAAATAAAGATGTGAATGATAGTTTTAATCAGTCGCAAATAATGGATATCAGTAGCGCAGGAACTTCTTACGTATATACTAATATAACACCTGATTTTGCTACTAATATAATAAACTTACAACAGTTAAACGTTACAGGAGCTGATTACACTACGGGAACGTGGTATGTTTCGGTAAAAATGTTTAACGTTTCAAATCTATCAGCTAACTATTATTTTGATGTTTATGTAGATGGTGTATTAGTTCATACAGGGCATGGTACGGGAACTGATGCAGAATATTTAGTTTGGGATTTTGATAATGACACAAGTTTAGATAGTGATATTTATATACTTATTCGTGCTGATGCTTCTATTACTTTTGATTCGTTTATAAAATTTCAATTTGAAGGATATGCTACATATTATGTTGGTGGTGGTTATCCTGATGTTATAACACCTACTAGTACGGCGCAATATATTTACTGTTCTACGCAAACACTTTCAGCTAATACGGATATCAATAGCATAATGCCTGATATGACTATTGCAGACTTCTTTAGCGGTGTGTTAAAAGAGTTCAATTTAACGTGCTACGCTTTAGCAATAGACACTTTTCAAATTGAGCCTTTAGAAGATTGGTATAACAAAGGTAAAGTTCACGATATAACAACTTATACAACTACTGAAAGCATAATAATAGAACGTATTAAGCTATTTAAAACTATATCTTTCACTCACGCTGATTCTGAAAGCTTCTTAAACAAAAAATACTTTGAGCTAAACTCTTTGAAGTATGGAGATGTAAAAACTGCCACTACTTTTGACGGTGCAGATTTTGCTATAACCGTACCTTTTGAGAATTTAATCATGCAGAAGTTTACGGGTACAGATTTACAAGTTGGATATTGTTTAACAAAAGAACCTGATTATAAACCTTACATTCCTAAACCTATTTTGCTATATATGTATGACAAGCAGAATTGTAGTTTTAAATTTAACAACGGAATTACTACAACAACAGTTTCAACCTATATGCCTTTCGGTCAGGATATGAAATTGTCAGGGGTTAACTATTCTTTAAACTTTGGTAATGATAATTCTAGTTTATTATTAGAACCTATTGAAAATTCACTTTATAAAGTATATTACGAGCCTTACTTATTAAACTTATTCAATAACAAAAATAGGTTAACAAAAGTAAAATGCGTATTTCCTTTATCATTAATTACTAAGTTAAAACTAAATGACCGTTTAATAATACGTGATAAACGATATATAATTAACGAGATTAAAAGTGACATTACAAAAGGTATAGTTGACTTGGTTTTACTTAACGATTTTAGAAGTATAAGAAGTAAAACGTGGAGCGGTGGCAAACCTTTTAAAACTGATTATTTGGGAGGGGTTATAGTAATTGGTGTGTTAATGAAAGGTGGCACTAAAAGCTGTGTATTAAGCTCAACTACTGCTGGAGTCACATTCTCAATTGCTACGATATACGCTGATACAGATGTAAATGTTACTATTCCTGCTGTTGCTGCAAACTATTTTAGTTTAATAGGTGAGGACAATAGTAAATTAATTGATGAAACACACGTAAATCTAAGGTCTGAATTAGGTGATAGTCAATTAATATCAATAGACTTACTATACACAAATGACGATGATACAACAGAAACATTATCTATACCAATAATACAAACGAGATGATAGAGAAAATAATAGAATTACTAGCCATTGATGATTTTTACGGACAAAGTGAATTGATTGATATTGCAAAAGGAAAGTATAAGATACAACATTCAATAGTCGATAAGTATAAACAAAAGAAACGTATTAAACATGGCAGAAAATAAAGTAATTGACTTAGAAGTAAAAACTAACTTAGGTAGTCTTAAAGCGCAATTACGTGAAGCTCAATTAGAAGTTACTAGGATGGCTGAAAAGTTTGGCGACACTTCTACGCAAGCTGCAAATGCTGCAAAGGCTGCCGCAGCTCTTAAAGATAAAATCGGAGATGCTAAAGCATTAACGGATGCGTTTAATCCTGATGCTAGATTCAATGCTGTAACTTCTTCATTGAGTGGTGTAGCTTCAGGTTTTGGAGCTGTTCAAGGTGCTATGGCTTTAATGGGTACGCAAAGTGATGATGTACAAAAAACTTTGTTAAAAGTACAAAGTGCTATGGCTATTTCACAAGGTTTGCAACAAGTAGGAGAAGCTAGGGATTCATTTAAGCAATTAGGAGCAGTAATTAAATCTACTTCTATTTTCCAAGGGTTGTATAATTTTGTAATGACGGGTAGTTTTGTGGCTACTACGTTAGTAACTGAAGCGACTGTAGCAGAAACAGAAGCAACATTAGCACAAGGAGCAGCAATAGTAGCAACATCAACAGCTACAAGTGGAGCTACAGTAGCAATGAAATTATTTAGACTTGCTTTAATTGCAACTGGAATAGGAGCTTTGATAGTTGGTATTGGTTTATTGATAGCAAACTTTGAGAGTATATTAGGTTTATTTTCTGATAGTGCAACAGCCAACGCGAGAAATGCAGCAGCTGTTAAAGCTAATACAGTAGAAATTGAAAAGAATGTAAAAGCAAATGATAAACGTTCTGAAAGTTTAAAGATTTCTAACAACTATCAATACGACATGGCTAAGGCAACGGGCGCGACAAACGAGCAACTTCGTGAAATGGCTTTAAGACACGCACAGTCAACTATTGAAATGGAGAAAAATAGTATTGCTATAGCTACACAAGTATATTGGAAAAACAAGCTAAAATTACAACAGTTAATTAATGCTGAAGCAGATGAAGAGGATATAAAAAATCAACAAAAAAATGCAGAGGATGCACACAAGGCACTTGCTAAAGAGCAAAAAGATTACCACGATGCTTTAGCTGATAAGAAAGCTATTATAAAAAAGAATAATGTTGAGGTAGCGGCAGAGAATCACGAAGCTAATAAAAAAGAAATTGAAGATACTAAAAGCCATAATATTGCTAAGAATAAAATAGCACAGGATAAAGCAAAAGATAGAAAAGACGCAGAAGATAAAGAAGCTAAAGATAGACAAGATGCAGCTATAAAAGCTAATAAAGAACTTTTAAAATTAGTTGAAGATTTAGGTACAGATATATTAACTGCACAACAAAAAGCAATTAAAGATAGACAAGATGCAGCTATAAAAGCAGAAGAAGCTATTTATAGAAATGCTAGGGGAGTTGCCGAAGCTTCAGTTATTGATAATCAAAATGATTTTCAAGCTAAGCAAGATTTATTAGATATTGAAAGAGCTATACTTTTACAAAATAAAGAATTAACAGCAGGAGAAATAGCTGCTATTGATGCGAAGTATAGAAAAGAATCTGCGGACTTAGATAAAGAAGAATTAGATAGAAAGCAAGCATTAAATGCCCAAAAAATGAATATGGCTATTGATGCGTTTAGTATATTACAAGATGCAACAACTTTATTTACTGCTAAGAATGACAAAGATGCGCGTAGACAATTTCAAATTAATAAAGCATTATCTTTAAGTTCTGCAATCGTTAATACTGCTTTGGGTATCACTGGAGCATTAACAGCTGGAGGCAATCCAATAAAATTAGCTACGGGAATGCAATTTGTTGAAGCAGGAATTGTGGCAGCTGCGGGTGGTGTTTCTATTGCTAAAATTGCAGGGACTCAATACGGAGGTTTTGGAGGCGGTGGAGGCGGCGGTGGCGGCGGTGGCGGTGCTGAAGGTGGAAGTTCTGCTCCCACAGCTCCACAAAGTGCGCCAAACTTTAACTTAGTAGGTGCAACGGGTTTAAACCAATTAGATATGCTAGGCAAACCAATACAAGCGTTTGTAGTAGGTGGTGAGGTTACAACTTACCAAGAATTAGAACGCAATAGGTTACGAAATGCAACTTTATAAATTATATAGATATGGAAAAAAGACAATGTATAGAAATGATTATTAACGATGAGATGTTAGATGGTGTGTTTGCAATAAGTTTAGTAGACAAGCCTGCCACAGAAGAAACGTTTATTAAGCTTTCGTTTGAGAAAATACAACTTAAAGTAGTAGATGAGGAACGTAGGATTGTTGTAGGGTTTGCTTTAGTTCCTGAAAAGAAAATCTTAAGACGTGCAGACGATGGAACGGAATACGATATAAAATTTAGCAAAGAAACAGTACAACTTACTGCTGAATTATTCATGAAAAACCAAAAGGGTAATGAGTTCACTTTGGAACATGAAGACAATACAGACGGAGTTAACATAATTGAAAGTTGGATTGTTGAAGATGCTAAAAACGATAAATCTAACATTTACAATTTAGGTGCTAAGGGTGGCGAGTGGTGTTTAATGTCTAAGATTGACAATCAAAAAGTATGGGATGAGATTAAACTAGGAACTTATAACGGCTATTCTATTGAGGGTAAATTCTTTTCTAACAAGGAAGCCTTAAAAGAAGTTGAAATAGTTGATGAGGACTTAGAAGCGTTAAAGGAATTCTTAAAAACTTTGTAATATGCCTACAATATTAAATACAGCTTATAACGTACAAACGGATATCTTAGAATCTGAAAGTAATATTTCTGTTGAGAATGGAACTTTACACGTTTATAACGATAAGCTAAAAGTGCATTTACAAAACGAGATTAGAGAAATAGTAACTACTAATACTATTAAGAACGGTTCTTTTTTAGACTTAACTACTCAAACAGTAACTTCGGGTGCAATTGCAGCGGTTAAGTTGGGAACTACGATATTTTCAAATGGTGTTTCTATAAGTAATAATTCTCGAATCAATGTAGATTATGCAGGAATATACAATCTACAGTTTTCCATGCAATTAAAACGAACTACGGGAGGAGGGGCTAAGCAGGCTAGTATTTGGATTCGTGTAAATGGTGTTGACGTTCCTAATTCTGCTACTCACGTAACTTTTCAATCTAGTTCTGATTACTTAGTTCCTGCATGGAATTTCTTTATAGATATGACAGCAGGGCAATATGTTGAGTTAATGTGGACACAAGATGATTCAATAGTATTGACTTATGAAGCTGCTGACACTATCATTCCACACCCCACCGTTCCAAGTGTAATATTAACAATGAATAAAATAAACTAATATGAAAACAGTAAAAGTAAGTCCTACGGGAGGTAAAAGAGGTTGCGCGTGTCCAGATGGAACGTACTCAAAAAAGTGTTGCGATGGTTCACTACAAGCGCAAGGTATTGGCTCACTAGAAAGTCAATCTACATCTACGATAGTAAACAACAACGGAAGTACAACAACGACCACTCAAAGAGGGTGAAAAGGTTACAATAATAAATTAATAAAGTTTATAGTTATGAATGTAAGAGAAGCAATTAACACAATTAAAACTTACCTAAATATGGAGGTTAAATTAGCACAATTAAAGCTTGTAGATGGAGTTACCGTTTTAGAAGCAAATGAATTTGTAGCAGGTCAAGAAGTTTATATCATTTCTGATATTGATAAAATTCCTTTACCTATTGGAGAATACGAACTTGAAGATGGTACAATGTTAGTAGTATCTGAAGATGGTATTATCGGAGAAATTAAAGAAGTTGCTATGGCAGAAGAAAACCCTGCAGAAGCTGCTACAGAAGTTCCTGTTGAAGCTACGGTTGAAACAGTAGAAGCTACTCCTAAGAAAATTATTAAATCTGTAAGTGAAGAACATCATTTTGCTGAATTGGCAAAACTACAGTCAGAAATTGATGCACTTAAACTTGCTGCGGTTGAAACAGTTGAAACAGTTGAAACAGTTGAAGAGGTTGAACTAGCGAAAGCAATCGTTTACAACCCTGAAAACAAAAATGAAGTTAACTATGTTGACTTAACACCAAACGCTCCAAAGGGAATGCGTGATAGAATTTTAGAAGAAATATACAATAATAAATAAAAAAAAAGATGGCTACAACAACATCACTTACGACTACTTATAATGGTCAGGATTCAAAAATGTGGGTAAAAGCTGCTTTGTTAAGCGGTAACACATTATCAAATGGAGGTATGACTATCATGCCTAACATTGCGTACAAAACTACGCTACACAAATTGGCGACCGACGGACTGCTCAAGGACTCCACCTGTGATTTCTCCGCAACGTCAACTGTAACTATTACAGAAAGACAATTAACGTTGGAGCCTTTCCAAGTTAATTTACAACTTTGTAAAAAAGATTTTTTATCTTCATGGGGAAGCGAGGAAATGGGATTTTCTGCTCACAAAGTTATGGCTAAATCTTTCCAAGATTACCTATTAGCTTACGTGACAGAAAAAGTTGCTGCTTCAGTTGAAACTGCTATTTGGGTAGGTGCAAACGCTACTTCAGGTCAAATTGATGGTATTGCTACTTTGCTTGCTGCTGATGCTGCTTTACCTGCTGCAAATGAGGTTGCTGGTTCTTCTGCTATATCAGCTGCTGCTACAGTTATTGCTGAATTAGGGAAAGTTGTAGATGCTATTCCTGCTGCATTGTACGGTAAAGAAGACTTAAGAATTTACATTCCTCAAGGAGTAGCTAAAGCATACACGAGAGCGTTGGGCGGATTTATGGCTTCGGGCGTAGGCGCTAATGGTACTGATAACAAAGGTACACAATGGTACAACAACGGTGAGCTTTCTATCGATGGTATTCCATTATTCGTAGCAAACGGATTAGCCGCTAATACTGCAATCGCTGCTCAAACTTCTAACTTGTTTTTCGGTTGCGGATTACTTGCGGATGCAAATTTAGTCAAAATTTTGGACATGTCCGATTTGGACGGTTCAGATAATATCAGATTGATACTTAGAGCTTCTTACGCGGTTAACTATCATTCAGTTTCAGATATTGTTACTTACAATATTCCTAACGCTGCGAATTAATTAAATTAAATTATAAACTTAAACCAACGGGGTAACTCGTTGGTTTTCAAATACTTATAACGAAATGGCGTGCGATATAGCAAACGGAAGAGCAGAAGCGTGTAAGGATAGTGTAAGCGGTCTATTGGCTGTTTATATAATCAATTACGGAATAACGCCTGCAGAGGTAACATACGATGCAACAAACACAGATATGATTAATACTATATCTGGTGCAACTGTGTTATACAAATTTGAGTTAAAAGGTGAGAACTCTTTTGACCAAGATATTAAAACGGATAGAAATACGGGGACAACGTACTTTGAACAAAAATTAAATATTAAACTTAAAAAACTAGACGTAGCGACTACAAAAATGGTAAAGGTTTTATCTTATGGTCGTCCACAAATTGTAATTCACACACGTTCTAATCAATTCTTTTTGATGGGCTTAGAACAAGGTGCTGATGTAGTTTCTGGAAGTATTGGTTCTGGAGCAAAACTAGGTGATTTTGCAGGGTATTCTTTAAGCTTCATGGCTGAAGAGGAAGTACCGGCTAACTATTTAAACGCTGCAACTGAAGCGGGATTGTTAAGTGTATTTACTACAGGTTCTATTGTAACTTCATAGTAAATTAATAACTAATATTAAGAGCGTACATTTGATGTGCGCTTTTTTTTGGTTACAAAAGTAGTATATTTTAGTTTATAGATATGATACTATTAAATGAAGGTAGCGCAAATCAAACGATTAAATTTATTCCACGTTCGAATACTTATAATACTTTGATAGTTACTAATGAAAGTACGAATGTGAGTACAAATAAAACTATTATTTCAAGTTTAGTAGGTGACTACTATAATGAAATTGTAGCTTCATTCGACCTTACTAAAGATACGTTTTACACACTTACTATAAAAAACAATAGTGATATAGTGTTTAAAGACAAAATATTTATAAGCAATCAAAATAGTGAAACTTATTCACCTAATCAAAACGTATATACTAGCCACGTTTCTACAAATGACTTTATAATATATGAATAAAATAGAAAATAAAAGACCTAATGTACACGTGTTAAGTTTAGCTTCATACGTTGCGCCCGAACTAACCGAAAGTAAAGATGGGGATTACGTGCAATATGGTGATAAAAATAGTTACTATAAATTCCTTATTGATAGGTACACTAACTCGGCTACTAATAACGCGGTTATAAACGGAGTAAGTCGATTAATTTACGGCAAAGGATTGACTGCCTTAGATGCTGCTAGCAAGCCAAACGATTACGCTTCATTTATCACTATGTTTAAAAGTGAGGATGTACGTAAATTAGTTATTGATTTAAAAATGTTAGGTCAATGTGCTATGCAAGTTCTTTATTCTAAGGATCATAAAAAAGTTATTTCAGTACAACACATTAGCGTTCATCTTATATGCCCTGAAAAATGCAATAAAGAGGGTAAAATTGCTAACTATTACTATTCTGATAATTGGGATAATGTAAAGGAGTACGCGCCTATAAAAGTTCCTGCATTTAATACGTCTAATTCTGATACCGAAATACTATTTGTAAAACCTTACAGCGTAGGGATGAAGTATTTTAGTGGTGTAGATTATCAGGGAGGCTTACCTTATGCAACTTTGGAGGAGGAAATAGCACAATACTTAATTACAGAAGTACAAAACAGTTTTAGTGGGACTAAGATAGTAAACGTTAACGGTGGCAGATATACTGATGAGCAACAAGACGATATTAGTAATAAGATAAAATCTAGTTTAACGGGATCAAAAGGTCAAAAGGTAATAGTTGCATTTAATGAAAGCCAAGAACTTGCTACAACTGTAGTGGATATTCCACTTAACGAGGCGGCAAAACATTACGAATACCTATCTACGGAATCAAGAGATAAGATTTTAACAGCTCACAACGTTACAAGCCCTTTGATGTTTGGTATTATTACGGGTACGGGTTTTAGTTCGAATGCTGATGAGTTAGCTACGTCAATGACTGCTTTTGACAACACAATAGTGCGGTCATTTCAAGACTTATTAATAGATGCTTTTGACAGTATTTTAGCATTTAATAACATAACTTTAAAATTACAATTTAAGACTTTAAATCCATTTGAAAAACCTATTGACGCTGCACCACAAGTTGCTGCTAGTTTAAGTTTGCAAAAAAGTATCTTACAAACTATTTTAGATGAGTGTGAAGATGCAGAACAAAATGATTGGATTATTGTAGATAGTAGAGATGTTGAATTAGAGGATGAGGAAGTATTAAATAATCACATAGATTCATTAAACGCAGAACTACATGAAAAACTAAACAAACAAACTGTATTATCTAAGTTAGTTAGCTTAGTTAAAACGGGAGTAGCTAGACCTACTGCAATATCTAAACAAGATAAAGTAGTTAAAGAGAAATACTTTAAAGTAAGATATAGATATACGGGTAATAAATCTCCTGAACGTGAATTTTGTAAAGCAATGATGAGCGCAAATAAATTATATCGAATAGAGGACTTAAATAAAATGGAGTTTGAAGTAGTTAATGCTGGCTTTGGTGAGGGTGGTACTAACACCTATTCTATATTCAAATATAAAGGCGGTCCACGATGCCATCATAAATTTGAACGCGTTACAATGATGTACGATTTCAATAATGATCAAGCAGGATTACAAGATATAGGAACTAGAGCTGCAGAAATTAGAGGTTTCAAAGTTACTAATCCTTTCGAGGTTTCTATATATCCAAACAATTTACCATTGAAAGGATTTAGCCCTAATAATACAAACTTACCTTCAGACGTTTAAATCATGGCAGAAGCATTATTAATAAGTAGAGCGGACATTGTCACGCATACATCTATGAATGGTAACATTGATAGTGACAAATTTATACAGTTTATTTTGATTGCGCAATCAATACATATTGAATCGTACACTGGTACTAATTTATTAAATAAACTAAAAGCTGATATTGTAGCGACTACTTTAGCAGGTAATTATTTAACTTTGGTTAATACATATTTGAAACCTATGTTAATTCACTGGGCTATGGTCGAGTATTTACCATTCGCAGCTTACATGATAGCGAACGGTGGTATATACAAAAAGGGTGCAGAAAACAGCGAAGTAGCTAGTAAAGCTGAAGTAGATTTTTTGATTGAAAAGGAGCGAAGTATAGCAGAAAGTTATAGTTCTAGATTTGTCAGTTACATGACTTATAACCAATCTTTATTTCCTGAATATACAAGCAATTCAAGTGATGACATATACCCAAAACACAGTACAAACATAGGAGGATGGAAATTATAAAGAAAACATACGAGCCTAAACAAGATAATTTAGTTAAGCTGAAGGCATATATTAAAGTAATAAACAAAAAAGATGGCAGACAAAAAACTAAGTAGTTATACAGCGAAAACCACGCAGCCTGCAATATTAGATTTATTGCCTATATTGGAGTGGAACGGTGCAACGTACGATAATAAAACTATTACGGGGACACTTGTTTATACTCCAAGACGTCAAAGCGTTGGAAGCGGTGCAACGGTTACTCCTACTTTTTTAAATGACATAGTAGATATTTCAGCACAGGCGGTTAACTTAACTATTGCTAATCCAACAGGAACAGCAGTAGACAATATGCCTATGCTTATACGTATTAAAGACAACGGTACAGCACGCACAATTACATTCGGAGCGCAATATAGAGCAATAGGAGTAACATTGCCTACAACGACTGTAATAAGTAAAACTTTATATATCGGACTTGTTTACAATGCAAACGATACAAAGTGGGATGTTTTAGGAATAAATCAAGAAGTTTAATTAATAAAAAATAAATAAGATGAGTTTACCAAATTTAGATAAGTTAGTAGCGAGTAAAGGAGTATTCATTGTAAATGATACAACCGAAAAAACAACAGCATTTGCAGGTATTTTAGTGTTAGAAGATACTGTGTTCAATACTTTAAAAGTTAGTGGTTCTGATGTTAAAAGTACTTATATTTCAACTGCTGCAACAGCTATTAAAGCGGGTGCGTTTATAACAGGTCAAGGTGTTAACTTTTCAGGTGTTAAGTTGACAAGTGGTTCAGTAGCTTTAGTTTTAGCATAATGTTTGGCTTCGGTTATACGGGCATTATTGCCTCGATGAAAAAAGTAGGGGGTGCATCATACGGTGCTTTAACCACCGCATGGATAACTGCAACTGGTGAAACGGATGTGACTATTTTGGGTGGTTTGAATACCTTTGAAACGTCTATTTCTACAATTATAAGCAAAGGAAAAGCAGTATACCCATACGCAGGAGGCAATGCGACTAAACACTCTTACAACTTTCTTAATACTGCATTGTATCAACATACATTCTTCGGTGGTTGGACACATAATTCAAACGGAGCAGAACCAAACGGTAGCAATGCTTACGCTACTACGGGGATAAATCCTAGCACTATTTCAACTTTAAATAATTTATCGTTACATTATTACGGTAGGGTAAATTCAGCCAGTGTGTCCGCTATGATGGGGTCTTTTGATGGTTCAAATAGATGCCATTTATTACCTAATGCCAACACGGTTTCCTACATGGGTATAAATGAATCTACTGCTTTTGGTGGAAGTGCAATAACAACAAATGGTTTAATATCTAGTAGTAGGTTACTATCAACAACTGGAAAAGCTTATAAAAATGGTTCGTTAGTTTATTCAGACGGCTCAAATTCAAATGTTGCGCCTAATCTACAATTGTACGTAGGTGCGTTAAATGTTAATAATTTGCCATTATATTATACAACTGTAGGCTCTTCTTTTTGCGCAGTTTTTGAGGGGTTAACCGATGCAGAAAACACATTATTATACAATGCTATTCAATCATTACAAACAACTTTAGCTAGAAATGTATGAAACTAACAGACATAACACAATCAGAATGGACTACCTACGTAGGTCTATTGACTATTGAGCAAAAAGACTTAATAGTAGGTCAACAATACACTACTGATTCTTATTTCAATCCTATTCAGGACTTAAATGACAATTGGGTAATATCTATTGAAGAAATGAATTATTGCACAAATGTAGATTACCTTTGGGTTAAGGATTTAGATTTAATTATATACGAGCCAAAGGCGGTTGTTAACCCTTTTTAAGAAATGGAGTTCATAAAGTACATTACACAGTCTAATTTACCACCTTACTTGCTATTCTTTGCAATAATATTACTAGGCGCTATGTACTTTTTTAGGAAGCCAATAAGCACAATCTTAACAAATATAAAGTTCAAGAAAACAATTGATAAGGATATTATAGATTTAAAAAGTCATGATATATTCAACACACTAGAAAGGGTTAAGAATGAAGCTATGTTTTTAAAGTTTTATTCACATGGTAAATATGATGCTACTAAGTCGAGAATGTCATGTGATTTTGTTAGTTTTAAATGTGATGTTTGCCATGAAAAGTTTAATGAGTTTTTAGATAACGACTTTACAAAGGTAAGTAGTGATGAGTTAAAGAGAATGATACTAGCGGCTATGTGGGGAATGCATGCCGAGTATGTTAAGCAAATCAAAGCGCATTGGAGCGAAAGAGGTATAGACAAAGCAGATATTGACTACGTCATTCAATTGTTTGAAAAGTTTAGGCACGATGTAATTGTAAGCTTTCAACACAGAATAGATGCTATATTCTCATGTGAACATTATATGACTAACTTTGATAAGATACTAGCTTCTTATAACATATTTTCATTCGGCATTGATTTACTGCCAAAAGACTTACAAGATACATTTGAGAATGTTAACGGAAAATTTTACGATATAAAATACAATTAATATGAGAGAGATAAAAAAAAGATGGAATAGTGAAACACCTCACTTCTTTAAGAAGTTAATCCACGCTGGTATAGTAGTTGGTTTAGTTGGGGGTGCATTGGTTACGTTCCCTGTTACTGCTTCAGTTGGTGCGGTGTTAGTTACAATAGGTGCAACTGCTGCGACAATTTCAAAGTTGACTAAAATATGAAGGTTTCACAGAACGGTATTGAATTGATTAAAGATTTTGAAGGCTGTAAACTGAAAGCTTATAAATGCCCTGCAGGTGTTTGGACGATTGGCTTTGGTAACACGTTTTACTTAGATGGTAGTAAGGTGTTCATGGGTCAAAAGATTAGCCAAGCAGAAGCGGATATATTGCTATTAAAACTACTCCCTAAATACGAGGCTACAGTAGATAGAAATATTAAGGTTGCTGTAACCCAAAATCAATACGATGCTTTAGTGTCATTCTGTTGGAACTGTGGAAGCTCTGATAGTTTATTTAGATTAGTAAACCAAAAAGCAACCGATGAGATTATTCATAAATGGTGGTCCACGCATTACATCATGGGCGGTGGTAAAGTGCTTGCAGGATTAGTAAGACGTAGAAAGGTTGAAGCTGATTTGTTTGTAAAGAAATAAAGGTTATATTTGTATGGGTTTTTCATAATTCCCTGTGTTTTTTTGGTTAGGTTAAATTAATGCTCGTAGCTCCTGTTACGGGCATTTCTTATTTAGATTCAATATAAATAACAATTATTTTATTATAAAGTTTGTTATAGTTAATATTATAGTTATATTTGTAATGTCATAAGACATAACTAATAATAAAAATTATGAAAAAAGAAAACACGTACATCGCACCTCCATTAGGTATCTGTATTAAATGGTGGAAATCAAAAGGACAAGCCGAAGCTACAACGGGAAGCTTCAACTATGAATTGTACCTACAGTATTTAAAAGCAATAAACAAATAATTATGAAAAGCAGAGCAAACACAACCTACGTCAATTATATGGACGTTGAATTAGAAGTAGAATTTGAAGATACCTACGATAATAGATTTCCTGAAGATGGACAAACAATCTATGTACACCGAGTATATTGTGCTGGTGTTAACATCACTGGTCTATTCGATGTAGACAAAGGACAAATGAGATACGATTTAATAAACCTTTACTTAGAATTAACGACATGAAAATATACGCAAAAATACACGAAGCTAAGCAAGAGATAGGAGTAGTTAAGAAAAATGCAAAGAACCCACACTTTAAAAATACTTATGCTGATTTAAACGCTTTAATTGAAGCGGTTGAACCAATACTACTACAAAAAGGTTTAATACTCTTACAACCGATTAAAGACGGTAAAGTGTTCACACAGATAATAGACATTGATACTTTTGAGATGGTCGAAAGTAGTATTGATTTAAGCCCTAACTTAACAGCTCAAGCATTAGGAAGCCAAGTTACTTACTATCGTAGATATACTTTACAAAGTTTAATGAGCTTACAATCTGACGACGATGATGGACAAAAAGCAAGTGCGCCACAAGCAATTACTAAACCAATTTGCTCTGCAGCATTATTTGAGAAAGCAGTAAGTAGATATGAAGGTTTAGAGTTAGACGTGTTCGACAAGCTTAAAACAGCATACACATTAACAGCACAACAACAACTAGAAATTAACGAAATAACTAAAAACTAAACAAGATGAACAACTTAGAAAGACAACAAAGAGAAAGCGTTATTGAGATCACACCAACTACGCTACATGACTACTTCGGTATATTAATCGAAGCAGTTAGAAATGGAGAATTAAACGCTTTAGAACTTTACGGTAAAGCAAAAGAGATTGAAGAGTTAGCACAGAAAGTTAAGATTGAAATACAAATGCTGGCAATAGATGAAGCTGAAAAACGTACCGAGAAAACTTTTAACTTCGGTAACTTTAAATTTACAAAAGTAGAAGGACGTAGAATGATTGACTATTCAGATATAGAAGAATATCAGATTGCTAAGGCTAATTTAAAAGAGATTGAAGATAAGTATAAGCAAGTTGCTCTAAGTAGTTTAGCAAGCTTAGATGAAAGCACTGGTGAGATACTTAAACGTCCAATTGTAACATTTAGCAAAAGTTCAATTTCAGTTAAAAACATTTAAGATGAGAGAGTTCCAAGACGATGACAATATTAGAGAGCTGAAATTCTTAATAAAGCTATTTGTAACGATTACAATAATAGCAGGGTTAATTTTAGCATTTACAATTTACGAAATACTTACAAAATGAAAAGACAATTGAAGAAAAACATTATAGATTTTAGCGAGATAGACCTTACTAACATCTTAAAGATTACAGAGATTAACGGTCTAAAAGAAGATGCTAATAACCTGGTGAAGTTAGCGTTTAAATTAGTAGATCAAATGGTTGAAGCAGACCTTAAAACATTAGAACTATGAAACAGACAGCAGTAAACTGGTTGGTTGAGCAAATTACAAACGGCACATTACACACGAAAGAATTGATTAGCCAAGCCAAAGAAATGGAGAAGCAACAGATTATAGAAGCTCACGGAAATAAACTAAGGAAATCTAGGGGAGCGGGAACTAGTTACGAATATTGGGTAGGAGGTATTGATTATTATAACGAAACTTTTAAATCATGAAAGATACAGCAGTAGAATGGGTATTAAAAAGATTAACTGAAGCCTATACAAACGATGAGTGGAAAGAAATTATTAAACAAGCAAAAGAAATGGAGATGCAACAACAAGTGTATAGTGAGGAAGATATGGCAGAAGCATTTATTGCTTGTTGGAAAGCAAATGTTCCTGATGGAATTGAATGCAAAGTATCATTTAATGAATGGTTTGAACAATTTAAAAAGAAATAATTATGACTACACTAACATTATTAATAATTCATATAGGTTTTGTCTTATGGTTTTATGTGGGATATAGATTTGGTAAACAATTTAAAAAGAAATAAAAAAAGAGATGACAGCTAAGGAAAAATCAGAACACCTAATAAGACAAATGACAGTAGACTTTAATATTGACTACAACCAGAGCGTGTTGTGCGCTTTGATTTGCTGCGATGAGGTGTTAGATACTCTTCAGCTTCACGATGTAGTTATGATTGATTATTGGGATAGGGTTAAATTAGAATTAGAGAAACTATGATAAGTGATAACTGTTTAGTAGGGTGTAGAGAAACACACCACCATAGAAACTGCAACGAATATATGCAGCTTAACAATCATGTAGAAACGAATTTCTTAGAAGCTAAACAAGTTATTGCTAGAAAAGGATATGCTAATTTAATAACTCCTATGAATATCTACATTGTCCTAGAAACTTATAAGCAGCAATATATGATACAATGTGATAATGGAAAAATTCACAAGCTTTCAAAGAAATTGTTTTACAGTAAAATTTAAAAATATGGATAGCGAAATAGCGTACATGAAATGGCTAAAACGGTTTAAAAGAACTAGATTAATGCCATTAGATAGAAAACATAACGCGGGCATTTTAAAGAACAAATATGAACGTAAAGATAAGATAGCATTCATGAAGTGTTTGAGTGGTTTACAATGGTTTAAAAACAACGAATATGAATAATAAGATAACATTAGCGAAAATGGTTAGAATGGACTTAACCTTATTAGTAGGTGATTCAGCACTAGCTTTGTTTGATTACTTTGAAGTTGATGAATTGCATGGATTGACACGTCAAGCTTGCATTGATAGGATTGCACAAGGCGGTACGTACTTCGATGGTATGCAGAACTTATATCCTAGAACTACTGATATGTATTACTTGTTTATTAATTCCTCAGCACTTACAAAAAACATGGCTGAAAACTTTGGATTAATATTCCATGAATCAACACACTACCAGTTCGAAAAGTATTACGATGATCTACAAGATAAAGAAGAGGAATTAATAACAGATGCTGAAGAGTTAGCATTAGAAATAATCAAAATAATATTTTAAGATGAATAAGAAATTTAAAGCACAGGCGCGAAAGTTGAAGTTAATCAATAACCAACTACACTACAATAAGCTAATAGCTGAAACAATGACAATGCAGCCGCTATTTTTAGAAAACTTTGAGGAGCTTAACGATGTATTGCCAGAGTTTTTTACAACCGACTTGCTTAAAAAGTTAGAAATGTTCAGCAATAGCTTGTACTATAAGCAATCAGATGAGGACTTAGCAGGAGTTGCAGACGAGCAAATACAAAATACTAAGGAATTAAGGGAATTTTTTAATAAAAGTTTTATATAACGACCGTATTAGCGTCTGCGAAGTTGCGCTAATGAAGTGTTATAACGTGCAAAATTTAAAACTAATAGTAGCCAAGGATTGGTTTGAACAATTTAAAAAGAAATAATTATGACTACACTAACATTATTAATAATTCATATAGGTTTTGTCTTATGGTTTTATGTAGGATATAGATTTGGTAAACAATTTAAAATTAAATATTATGAAAAAAAAATATTCAGATAATTTTGAAAGAGACAATAAGTTCTATTTTGAAAACATAAAGCATTTCAATTTTTGTGGAACACTTACACCAAAGTTTGAAGCGATTGAAGATATTAATGGGAAAACTGCAAAAGAGGTATTTTACCTAATTGACAGCACAGGTAAAAACTATCCAACTTGTGAACCAAAATTGCTTAACGAATTACTGATGTGTAAAGCGTCGGTAAATTTTCACATTAAGCAATGGGCAGAAGGTAGGGCAGATGGAACCTTACCCTTTTGTGAGTTTGCTGGTGATAGCGAAGTTTTAGAATGGAAAATTGAAATGATAAAACATAAATACTTTGGATGGTTACCAAATTGGAGTAAGAAAATATTTGGCATAGAAGATAAGAAAAATGCAATACCAATTTATCAAAAATCTATGGCTATTCAATATGGGTTTCCTGAATGGGTAATTAAGGCGGTTGAAATGCAAAAGATAAAATTATTGGAAGCAGATAAGACAAATCCTAATTGGCTCAAATACGAAGTTCAAAACCAAAAAGAGAAATACAAAGATAAAGGATTTTCATTCTCCGTCTAAATTAAACTTTATTCGTACTTTTGGCAAATATACATAGTTGCTTAATGCGTATTGTTCGGTTAAGCAACTGAATAGGGGGAGTTAAAATAAACGCAATTATTTTGTCTAAGCTCTCCCTATTCTTATCTTTACATCATGAAATACATACCAATCTTACTACTTCTATCCTGTAATACTAGCGTTCACCAATACAACCTAGATAGTCAACGTAAAACTATGCTGAAATATGACAAGCAAAGCATACGTAAACAGCAGAATATAAGAGATAAGAGAGGTAAAACACTATTTAGAATTAATATAAATAAGAGTAAAAAGATTATAATTAGATAATCCTGCTATTAATTTAGCGGGATTTTTTGTTTTATGCCACATATTCCACATATCTCTTATATACCACCTGTTGAGTAAAAATAAAAACAAGGGGGTATCCCTAAAAAAAACGTTTTGTGGTGGCATATGTGGCAGTAAGTTGATTTTCAATTACTTATATATTCTTTATGTGGCAGTTTATGTGGTGTTTATTTAATTACTTGGTTTTCAATTAGTTAAATTTATTTTTATATTGATGTTTTTTATATTGATATTAATAGTATATTTGTAATAGGTAAGCGTGGAAACTTCCAAAGATATTTTTTAAAAAACCCATTTGTTAAAAGTCATTCCACGCGCTTTTTTCAAATGGGTTTTAACGTTTAAAAACAGTTAAACTATGAATGAACCTTTTAATGCAAAAATTTCAATATTTAAAAATTTATTTAACTCCAAAGAAACTCCATTTAGTTTAACAATAACAGACGTTTATGAAAGGGTAAAGATTGGTAACCCTATATTAATTGATAAGATTAATACTATTAGAACAACTCCAGATAAAGAGTTAAGAAATAGCACTAAAAATAGTTTACTAGCTATTTTGTTTAATGGTGTGTTTATTGAAAGAACTGATAACTCATTAGAGGAACATTCAGGATGTTGTATTTTAGATTTTGATAAGTACCCTTCTTTAGAAATAATGAATGAAGAACGTGAAAGATTAATAAGCAATAAGCACGTTTTAATGGTGTTTACTTCTCCAAGTGGTAATGGTTTAAAGGCTTTAATTCGTATTCCAAAAAGTAATAAGTTAGAACATAAAAGAAGGTTTAACGCATTTAGAAAGTATTTTAAAAGTGATTATTTTGATGAAAAAAATTGCAACGTATCAAGAGTTTGTTTTGAAAGTTATGATCCTGAAATTTATCTAAATCAATTTTGCGAGGAGTTTACAGAAATAGAAGAAGAAAAAGGATTCACTTATGCTGAAAAAGTACCTTCAATTATTTTAAGAGATGAAAGAAAAATAATTGAAAGAATAATGAAATTTGATTTTAAAGGTGGTTTTGAAGAAGGCAATCGAAATAACTACATTTTAAAGTTAGCTATGTCATTTTCTGAATATGGAATAAGTCAAGACACAGCAGAAGGATATATTTTTAACAATGTTGTTATTGGTGATTTTTCAGAAACAGAAACTGTAAATACAATTCGTTCAGCTTACAGGAAAACAACTTTTGATAGTAAATATTTTGAAGATTTTTTAACTATTAAAACCATTGAAAATAAAATAAAAAGTGGTATTAATTTAGATGATATTCAAAAACAACTTAATGTAGATAAAGAAGTAATTAACGAAATAAAATTTCAATTAGTTGAGTCGGAGGATATATTTTGGAATATTCAAGTTAATAAAAACGGAGGAGAAACAATAACAATAGAGCCATTTAAGTATGCTTCATTTTTAGTAAAGAATGGATTTAACAAATACTATCCTGAAACTTCAGAAAATCCTACTTTTGTAAGAGTGAAAGAAAATAAAGTTAACCTTTCTTCAGTTGCTCAAATAAAAGATTTTGTTTTAAATTATTTACTAGAAAGAGGTTTAATAAACGTGTGGAACTATTGTTCAAAAAGCCCTTATTTATTTACTGAAAGCCATTTAAATATGATTGATAGTATTTTCTTAAAAATGTTAGCAGATGAAAAGAACACTGCTTATATTCCTTTTAAAAATGGAGTTGTTAAAGTTACAGCAGATAATACGGAGCTTCTTAATTTTATTGATGTTGATGGTTATATTTGGGAAAATCAAATAATAAATAGAGAATTTAAAAAAGTAACAGATTTTACAAATGACTTTCAAGATTTTATAAAAAAAGTAAGCGCAAATGATAAGGAAAGGACAAAGTCATTAGAGCTAACATTAGGTTATTTAATTCATACTTACAAAGATAAAACGGACCAGAAAGCGGTTATATTTAATGACCAAGAAATTGATGATAATCCTAACGGAGGTAGTGGAAAAAGTTTAGTTTTAACTTCATTATCAAATTTTAGAAAGTTAATAAAAATAGATGGTAAAGCTTTTGACCCTAAAAAATCAGATTTTGTTTATCAACGTGTAAATCTAGATACTCAAATATTATCATTTGACGATGTTAAAAAGAATTTTAATTTTGAACAATTATTTTCTTTAATTACTGAAGGAATAACAGTTAATAGAAAAAATAAAGATGAGATATTTATTCCGTTTGAACGTTCTCCAAAAATTATTATAACAACAAACTATGTGATAAATGGAATTGGAAGCTCACACGAAAGAAGGCGACACGAAATAGAGTTTTTTCAGTATTTTAATAATAAAAGAAGTCCGCTTTCTGAATATGGTAGGTTGCTTTTTGATAGTTGGAATGTAAACGATTGGAATAAATTTGATAATTATTTTATCAATAATTTACAAATGTTTTTAAGTGAAGGATTAGCAAAAACGGTTTCAATAAATGGTAATGCAAAAAGATTTATTCAAGGTTCAACAAAAGATTTTTTCGACTGGACAGAAGAGGGTAACTTGCAAGTAAATAAAAGAATTTATACAGTTGAAGTTGTGGCTTTATTTCTTCAGGAATATAAAAACTACAAAGAATTAAGCCCACGTGATTTTATGAAATGGGTAAGAGAATATTGCGATTATAAAGGTTATGATTTTGAAAAAAATAGAGATCAACAAGGAAGATATTTTGAAATAAAAACTAATTAAAATAAAAAATGTTAAACCAAGAACAACAAGAATTGCAAAATCAATTAATAGATTTTATAAACGGTAGTGAAAATGGTTTTTTTGGTGTAGTTGGAGCTGGAGGTACAGGAAAAACTTTTGCAATAGCTCAATCAATAGATGTTTCACAAGCTATTTTTTTAGGCGCAACCAATAAAGTAGTAGGAAATTTAAAGGCATCATTAAAAAAAGCTGGAGAAGAAAATTTTAAAGCAAAGACAATAGATAGTTTTTTAGGTTTTAGAATGATTAAAGACCACAATAACAGAACAATAACTAAAAGAAAGTTACCAAAGCTAGAGGACATTCCAAAAATTATTGTAATTGATGAAATATCTTTAATTAACAATGAATGTTTTGACTTATTAATGAAATTAAAAAACAAAAGAAAGTTTATTTTAATTGGTGATAATAGACAGATACCACCTATAGAGGATGAGTTTGAACGAGATAGTCAAGGATTTAAAGTTAGTAAAATTTTTAATAAATTTGATTATTGTATAGAGTTAACTATTCAGCAAAGACAAAAAGAAGGTACAGATTTAAAAGATTTAATTAAAAAATTTAGAGAAAATATGCATCTAGAAATTAACTTTGAAAAAATGGCTAATAAATTTAGAAACAATAATGATATACTTTTTTACAATAATAATTCAAAGGAACTAAAACAAATAATCAAAGGTCAAAACCCAATAGCAGTATGTTTTAAAAATTTAACTTGCCTTTCTTTTAATTGGTTAATTGGCTCAACAAAATCAAATAATTTAGGATATAAAGTAAATGAATTAAATGAAGGGGATTTAGTTTTCTTCGATAGTTTTTATTTGAGAGATGATGAAAGATTTTACACTTCAGAAACAGTAAAAATTATGAAAATTGAAAATTATGTAGAAGAAGAAAAAGAAATATACACTAATGAGATTGCTAAATTTAATTATAAGAAAATATTAGTTAAAAAAGAAAGTGGTGTTCAAGTTATTATTTATGTTGGAAATGGTTATAAAGAAACATTATACCCTATTAAATACAGAATTGATAAAGTGGTTGGTAAAATAAAAAAAGAGATTGAAAAACTAAACGCTGGTAATAAATATAAATTTGTATTACAGAAAAAAATAGCAGAATTAAATACAAAGTATAATGATTTAAAATTAGGATTTGCAACACTTAAAAAACCTTTTGCTATTACTTCACACAAAAGTCAAGGAAGTACGTTTAACGATGTTATAATTCCAATTTATGACTATGCAAATAAATATCCTCAAGATGTTAATCAGTTAATGTATGTAGCAATGTCAAGAGCTGAAGGAAGAATAATATTTGTGAATAAAAATTCTAATTTTAAAGACAATTCAAATAGATATTCTTTTTCAGAAATGGAACGTTCAGCTATTGCTTCAAGTCAATCTTATAATTGCAACATTTGTGAAATACAATTAAATGATAATAGAGAATTTGATGTAGATCACATTATTCCTATTGCAAATGGAGGTAAGAATACAGTTGATAATTTACAAGCTATTTGCAAGGTTTGTCATTCTGAAAAAACAAAAGTAGAAAAATATGGGATAATTGAAACTGTATAAAAAAAATAGGTATATTTACAAAAAATAAAATTTAAAAATTATGAAGGTTACAGGAACATTAAAAGTAAAGAAAGATACTCAAATAGTATCAGAGCAATTCTCAAAACGTGAATTTGTATTAACAGTTGTTGATGGTGCATTCTCAAATGACATCTTAATTCAGTTAACAAAAGATAAATGTAATTTATTAAACGCTTTCAACATTGGCGACTCGTTAGAAGTGGAAATTAATTTGTCAGGGAAATGTTGGTTAAACCCTCAAGGTGAAGAAAAATACTTTAACTCACTTAACGGTTGGAAAATAACAAAGGTGTAATAAATGAATATATTTGAAACTAAAATTTTAAAATTGCATTTCAATTATTATTGTCGTAATCAAAAAAATATTATATTTGCTTTTATATTCACATATTCTCTGAATTAAATGAGCAACAAGTTGATGATAGAACTTTCAAAATATCACTCCGAGTGGTGTAAGATTGTGCGGTCATTTGGTGTAAGCTCCGATACTTGCGAAGATGTAGTTCAGGATATGTATTTAAGACTTAACAAATTGTCATCCTACGAAAAACTATTTAAAAACGGGGTGCTATCAAAGTCTTATGTTTGGATTACTTTACGAAATTTGCAGTTTCAACAATTTAAACAGGACAACTTAACGATTTCACTAAGCAACTATGACATACAAATAGATGAAAATTGTACCTTAGATGAGGTTACAGCAAGGTCGAATTTCAATGTTAAGATTAACAAAGAAGTAACGAAGTGGAATTTATACGATCAACTATTATTTTCTATCTATATGAACGATTCAGTTTCAATGCGTGATATTTCAAAAGGTTCTGGAATAACTTTGAGAAGCATACAAAGGACGTTAGAAAATTGCTATCGTAGGTTAAGGCAAAATGTAGGTGAGGATTACCAAGATTTAATAAACAAGGATTACGAACTAATATAAACAACTATGACTACACTAACATTATTAATAATTCATATAAGTTTTGTTTTATGGTTTTATGTGGGATATAAATTTGGTAAAAAATTAAAACAAGAAATAATAAATTTAAGAAATGACTTACAAGAATTAAGTAAAGAACTTCTTAAAAATGATTAATATAACAGCTAAAATCATAAATAAACACTATAATAACTAATATAATGGCAAAAAGAAGAGTAAGCAAAGGATTGGGTGATACAGTAGAGAAAATTATACAAGCTACGGGTATTGATAAGATAGTTCACTTTATTGCAGGTGAGGACTGCGGATGTGAGGAGCGAAAAGAGAAACTTAACAAGTTATGGAAGTACAAAAAAATAGAATGTTTAATTGAAACAGAACATGAATTCCTTACAGATTTTTTCAAGACGTTTAAAAACCAAGTTTCCCCAGCTGAACAAGGTTATCTGCTTAAGATATACAACCGTGTATTTAATGATAAACAGATGGCTACAAGCTGTGGCGACTGTTGGAGAGATATTCTTAAGGATTTGAGATTGTTACACGCTGAATATAAATAAGATTAATATGCCAATACCAATACCAACAGCTTCAGAAAATCATGACGAGTTTATACAGCGTTGCATGAGTGATGAGAAAATGAAAAGTGAGTATGATAATAACCAACGTTATGCAGTTTGTGAGAATGCTTTCACGAATTTAGCAGCGTTAAAAATATCATTTGATTACGACTTAACACTATCTACAAAGAAGGGTTACGACTTAGCAAGTCAATTAATTAAGGAAGGTAATACTTTGTATATTATTTCTGCACGTGACCACAAAGAAGGTATGATTAAACGAGCTGAAAAGTTAGGTATACCATCTAGTAGAGTTTATGCAACGGGGTCAAATGAAGCGAAAATAAGCAAGGTAAATGAGTTAGGTATAGATATACATTACGATGATAATTCAAGCGTTGTAAGAGCTTTAAAAGGTATAGGAAAGGTAATATAAGTAATTGAATAATCAATACTTTTTTCAATGGCAGGTAAAGGAGGAAAAACAGAAGGTGCAGGACGTAAACCTGTAGTTGAAGAACAAAAAACAAACTACATTTTTTTAGAAACTATAAAGCAAGTTAAAAATGTTTCTACAGACGATGAAGCTCGAATAGAACTTACAAAAGAATTGCTAACTTTTGAGCGTGGAATTATATTTATTTCAGAACATTTATTCGGTAAACCCACTCAACAAACAGATATTACAACTATGGGCGAAAAAATACAAAATATTATTAGTTTAGGAACAGGCATTAATCCAAATACAGATGAAGTACAAAATATTGAAGACTAAAGGAAATGTAATTACATTTAGGGTAAAAAGTGAATGTGAATACAACGGTTTAAAATTAGATGTAGATGTAAGTGGAACAGACCCTCACAAGTTTCTAGATGACTATGTTTGCAGTGGTAAACTTCGTGAAGAGATGGATGCATGGTTTGAAACATTACCTAAAAAAGATTGATGCAATTACTAACTAAGCAAGAACACGCTACTTATTATTTAAACGACAGCTCCACTGAAGAAGTACTCTACGGTGGAGCTGCCTACTATCCCCCTTTGAATTAAGTAGGAGGGGGAGAAAATGCAGGTGGTGGTAAATCCGCTTTCGGTTGTCTTTGGCTTATATCTATGTGCCAAAAATATCCTGGTATTAGATGTTTAATGGGTAGAGCAAAACTGAAAACATTAAAAGAAACTACACTAAACACTTTCTTTGAGTTGTCCGCTTCTTTGAATATCGGAGCTGAATATAACTACAATGCACAATCAAATATTATCTACTTTAATAACGGTAGTGAGATAATACTCAAAGATTTATTCCTATACCCTTCAGACCCAAATTACGATTCACTTGGGTCACTTGAAATTACATTTGCATTTATTGACGAATGTAATCAGGTTGTTTATAAAGCATGGCAGATTGTTAAGTCAAGGATTAGATACAAGCTTAATGAATATGATTTAATCCCTAAACTTTTGGGTACGTGTAACCCTGCTAAGAATTGGACCTATAAAGAGTTTTATTCCCCTGATAAGAATAATACCTTACTACCTTACAGAAAGTTCATACAAGCCCTCCCAAAGGATAACCCACACTTGCACCCATCTTACTTAAAATCGTTATTGCAGTTAGATAAGAACAGTAAACAAAGATTGTACTATGGCAATTGGGAATACGATGATGACCCTAGCACGCTTATAGACCAAGATAGTATTATAGATTATTTTAACCCTATTCATATAAAACGTGAAGGACAGAAATATATGACTATCGACGTTGCGCGTATGGGTAAAGATAAAACGGTTTTTAGAGTGTGGCATGGTTGGTTAGTCATTGATAGATTTGAGATAGCTAAAAGTGGTTTAGATGTGGTATTAGAAAAACTATACGAACTACAAAGAAAACATGGTATAAGTTCTAGTAATGTGATAGCTGATGAGGATGGAGTCGGGGGTGGTTTAATAGATTTCACTAAACCAAAGATAAACGGGTTTGTAAACAATAGTAAAGCATTGAACGGTGAAAACTACGACAATTTAAAAAGCCAGTGCAGTATATTAATGGCTAAGAAAATAGTGTTAAAAGAAGTAGGTGAGATTTGCAACGATGGAAATGTGCGTGATATTACAAGTGAGGAAATGGAGCAAATTAAAATGAAGGACATGGATAAGGATAGCCGATTGTCAATCATTCCTAAGGATAAGATTAAGGAAATGATAGGGCGTTCACCTGATGAGTGGGATTCTATAATGATGAGATACTGGTTTGAGATTAAACCAATCGGTAATTACGGTATTAGATAGGGGGTACAAATATGAATTAAATTAGTTAATAAGTATGAAGTTAGAAGTTACAAGAGCAACAAGTGTGAACGAAATTAGTCTAGGAGCTTACCAAAAATTTCAAGAGGTTTGCGCCACTTCAAATGATGAGGAGTTTATCAGCATGAAAATGATTGAGATTTTCTGTGGTATAGAATTAAAAGATGTATTTAAAATTAAGCTTAGTTCAGTAGCTGAAATGATCTCGCACTTTTCAAAGATATTCGCAGAGAAACAAGAGTTTATACATAGGTTTTGCATAGGCACTCAAGAGTTCGGATTTATTCCGAGTATTGAAGACATAAGTATGGGTGAATATATTGATATAGTTAAATACAGTTCAAGTTGGGAAGATATGCATAAGGCAATGGCTGCAATGTATAGACCAATTATAAAAACTAAAGGTAACGCTTACGAAATACAAGAGTATTCAGGGACTATAAACTATGCCGATGTAATGAAGTTTGCGCCATGTGGTATTGCAATTGCAGCAAGTGTTTTTTTTTGGACTTTAGGAAACGAATTAATAAAGGCTATCCCACACTTTTTGGAGAAGAAGATGAGCAAGCAGATGAAAACGACTTTAGCGAGTCAACTCAATTTAGCAAACGGTGGGGATGGTATCAGTCAATATATGCAATTGCTAAAGGAAACTTGGAGCGATTCGATGCAGTTACCGCACTTCCATTACACCAGTGCTTAACATATTTAACATTTGAAAAACAAAAATTAGCCGTTGAGGTGGCACAAATAAAAAGACAAAACAGATGAGCGGTTACTACACATTAATAGATACTTTAAGAACATTACTAATTGGTTCACCTTTCGTTAATCAGGTTACTGAAGGGGATTTATATGACATAGATTTATCTAAACAAACTATATTCCCATTGAGCCATATAATGATAAATAACGTTTCTATATTACCGAATGTTCTAAAAGCTAATATTACTATTATAGCAATGGATATTGTAGATATTTCAAAGAGTGAGCCTACAAGTTTATTTATAGATAATACAAATAGACAAGACGTTTTAAACACTCAATTAATAATGCTTTCACGAATAGTTGCACAGTTGACTAATGGAGAAACATTTGAGGACAATTACCAATTAGAAGGTGAGCCAAGCTGTGAGCCTTTTACTGATAGATTTGAAAACTTGCTAGCAGGTTGGACAATGACATTTGATGTATTAATCCCTAATGAAATGACTTCATGCTAGATAAATCCGAAGTTCAAAAACAGTTAGATAAGTTTAAAGCTTCTGTGATTAAAGACAGTCGTAAAAACTTAACTAATTTAAAAAAGAATAGTAGTAAAAAATTATACAGTTCTTTAAGAGGTGAGGTTAAAGTAATGCCTAAATCTTTTAGTATGGATTTCTTTATGGCAGATTACGGACACTATCAAGATAAGGGAGTTAGTGGAGTTGGCCCTGCTGGAAAAGATAGATTTGGTAATTTAAAAACAGTAGTAAAAGATGGTCAATATAAGTTTGGCACGGGTTCAGGTCCTGCAGGAGGATTAAGAAGAGGATTAGATAAGTGGATGATAAGAAGAAAAATTGCACCACGAGATGAAAAAGGTAAGTTTGTTTCTCGTAAAACGCTAAAATTCTTAATAGCAAGGTCAATATTTAGACATGGTATTAAACCAAGTTTATTCTTTACAAAACCTTTTGAAAAAGCTTTTGAAAAATTACCTTCCGAACTGATAGATAAGTTTGGATTAGATGCTCTAGAATTATTTAAAATGACAATACAACAACCTAAGAAATGAGTAATAGAATATTTGCACGCAGCCCTTACATTATTACAATCAATGAAACGGCACAAACGAGTAGTAAGATTGAAATATTTTTATGGAACGGTACGGGGTCTGCTCCAGCTTCACCAACTTACACACTAAGTAAAGCTATTCCTAGCGTTTCTGCACCCTCTACTTATTACGATGTTTCACCTTATATTCGTGAATACATAAACTTTAATTTAAGACCTATAAATTATAATACAACAGGCACTAGTTTAGGGTCAACTGCTTACTGTAATGTAACTATTAAACGGTATAAGAATACATCTACATTATTAGATACTACAACTTACTATGCTTTTGATGGCTATGCTGAATATTCAGATGGTTACAACTACGATAGAGGACAATATTTACTAGATGAAGGCACTTATTATTACCACTACGATAGTGATTTAACTTACATTAATACTAAGGCAGGAGATTTAACCTTAGAAGTTACATCAGGACAAAAGGCAGTTTATACAGACTTAGTTAACGGTGCAGTTAATACAGCTACATTTTCATCAACTGGGTTAAAAACGTCTTTTAGAGTATATCCTACGTATTGGGCGCATGGTAATAAGTTAGAAATTAAGACAAGTGCAGATGCTATTTTAAGAACATATACTTTTAGACCAATTGAAGAATGTAAACACCAAGTTTTACCTATTGACTTTGTAAACAAATACGGAGCGTGGCAACGGGAATTTCTATTCAAGGCTTCAAATGATAGTTTCAATATGACAAACCAAGAGTTTAATCTTATGAACGCTTCAATCGTATCTTTTAAAGAATTTGAAGGACAAAAGAAAACATTTAATGCTAACGGTAGGGATTCAATTAAATGCAATACTGGGTGGGTTGCTGAATCATTTAAAGAAACTATCAAAGAGATTATGTTAAGTGAGAAAATAATACTTAATGATTTACCCGTAACTATTAAGACTAAGCAAACTGAATTGTTTAAGTCTATAAATACAAAAAATATTAATTATTCTTTAGAGTTCGATTATTCATTTGATACTATCACGTCTATTATATGAAAAGATTTGTACAGATATATATTGAGGGGGTTCCTGATAGTAACGATTACACTCAAATTGAATTATTTGATGAGCAAGCTATTGACTTATCTATGTCGGTGCAGAATATTGCGGATATATCAAAGACGTTCACAGATTTTACTAAGTCTTTTACCGTTCCTGCTTCGCCAATAAACAACGCTATATTTAAACACTTTTACAATAGTGATGTAGATACAACTTTACAGCATGGAGTTAAAAGAAACGCTTATATTGAGATTGAACAAACACCGTTTAGAAGTGGTCGAATACAAATAGAAGATAGTAGCGTAGTGAACGGTAAAGTGTCGAGCTATACAATTACATTCTATGGTAATTTGACGAGCTTAAAAGATATGTTTGGTGTCTTAAAATTAAAAGATTTAGACTACTCAACATTCACAAGCCCGTTTACAGGTAATGAGGTTAAGGATAGGATTTCCTTAGATGCTACCGATTATGATATACGTTACCCTTTGATAAGTTCTAATAGATTGTGGAGCTATGGAGATTCAACAGGAACTGATATAAATACTACGGGCGGTCATATATTGTATAATGAGTTATTTCCTGCAATAAAAGTGATAAGAATATTTGATGCTATTGAGTTAATGTTTGGTGTTAATTTTAGCGGTATATTTTTAGCGAATAAGAAGTTTACAAATTGCTTTTTATATTGCAAAAATAAAGATGTGAATGATAGTTTTAATCAGTCGCAAATAATGGATATCAGTAGCGCAGGAACTTCTTACGTATATACTAATATAACACCTGATTTTGCTACTAATATAATAAACTTACAACAGTTAAACGTTACAGGAGCTGATTACACTACGGGAACGTGGTATGTTTCGGTAAAAATGTTTAACGTTTCAAATCTATCAGCTAACTATTATTTTGATGTTTATGTAGATGGTGTATTAGTTCATACAGGGCATGGTACGGGAACTGATGCAGAATATTTAGTTTGGGATTTTGATAATGACACAAGTTTAGATAGTGATATTTATATACTTATTCGTGCTGATGCTTCTATTACTTTTGATTCGTTTATAAAATTTCAATTTGAAGGATATGCTACATATTATGTTGGTGGTGGTTATCCTGATGTTATAACACCTACTAGTACGGCGCAATATATTTACTGTTCTACGCAAACACTTTCAGCTAATACGGATATCAATAGCATAATGCCTGATATGACTATTGCAGACTTCTTTAGCGGTGTGTTAAAAGAGTTCAATTTAACGTGCTACGCTTTAGCAATAGACACTTTTCAAATTGAGCCTTTAGAAGATTGGTATAACAAAGGTAAAGTTCACGATATAACAACTTATACAACTACTGAAAGCATAATAATAGAACGTATTAAGCTATTTAAAACTATATCTTTCACTCACGCTGATTCTGAAAGCTTCTTAAACAAAAAATACTTTGAGCTAAACTCTTTGAAGTATGGAGATGTAAAAACTGCCACTACTTTTGACGGTGCAGATTTTGCTATAACCGTACCTTTTGAGAATTTAATCATGCAGAAGTTTACGGGTACAGATTTACAAGTTGGATATTGTTTAACAAAAGAACCTGATTATAAACCTTACATTCCTAAACCTATTTTGCTATATATGTATGACAAGCAGAATTGTAGTTTTAAATTTAACAACGGAATTACTACAACAACAGTTTCAACCTATATGCCTTTCGGTCAGGATATGAAATTGTCAGGGGTTAACTATTCTTTAAACTTTGGTAATGATAATTCTAGTTTATTATTAGAACCTATTGAAAATTCACTTTATAAAGTATATTACGAGCCTTACTTATTAAACTTATTCAATAACAAAAATAGGTTAACAAAAGTAAAATGCGTATTTCCTTTATCATTAATTACTAAGTTAAAACTAAATGACCGTTTAATAATACGTGATAAACGATATATAATTAACGAGATTAAAAGTGACATTACAAAAGGTATAGTTGACTTGGTTTTACTTAACGATTTTAGAAGTATAAGAAGTAAAACGTGGAGCGGTGGCAAACCTTTTAAAACTGATTATTTGGGAGGGGTTATAGTAATTGGTGTGTTAATGAAAGGTGGCACTAAAAGCTGTGTATTAAGCTCAACTACTGCTGGAGTCACATTCTCAATTGCTACGATATACGCTGATACAGATGTAAATGTTACTATTCCTGCTGTTGCTGCAAACTATTTTAGTTTAATAGGTGAGGACAATAGTAAATTAATTGATGAAACACACGTAAATCTAAGGTCTGAATTAGGTGATAGTCAATTAATATCAATAGACTTACTATACACAAATGACGATGATACAACAGAAACATTATCTATACCAATAATACAAACGAGATGATAGAGAAAATAATAGAATTACTAGCCATTGATGATTTTTACGGACAAAGTGAATTGATTGATATTGCAAAAGGAAAGTATAAGATACAACATTCAATAGTCGATAAGTATAAACAAAAGAAACGTATTAAACATGGCAGAAAATAAAGTAATTGACTTAGAAGTAAAAACTAACTTAGGTAGTCTTAAAGCGCAATTACGTGAAGCTCAATTAGAAGTTACTAGGATGGCTGAAAAGTTTGGCGACACTTCTACGCAAGCTGCAAATGCTGCAAAGGCTGCCGCAGCTCTTAAAGATAAAATCGGAGATGCTAAAGCATTAACGGATGCGTTTAATCCTGATGCTAGATTCAATGCTGTAACTTCTTCATTGAGTGGTGTAGCTTCAGGTTTTGGAGCTGTTCAAGGTGCTATGGCTTTAATGGGTACGCAAAGTGATGATGTACAAAAAACTTTGTTAAAAGTACAAAGTGCTATGGCTATTTCACAAGGTTTGCAACAAGTAGGAGAAGCTAGGGATTCATTTAAGCAATTAGGAGCAGTAATTAAATCTACTTCTATTTTCCAAGGGTTGTATAATTTTGTAATGACGGGTAGTTTTGTGGCTACTACGTTAGTAACTGAAGCGACTGTAGCAGAAACAGAAGCAACATTAGCACAAGGAGCAGCAATAGTAGCAACATCAACAGCTACAAGTGGAGCTACAGTAGCAATGAAATTATTTAGACTTGCTTTAATTGCAACTGGAATAGGAGCTTTGATAGTTGGTATTGGTTTATTGATAGCAAACTTTGAGAGTATATTAGGTTTATTTTCTGATAGTGCAACAGCCAACGCGAGAAATGCAGCAGCTGTTAAAGCTAATACAGTAGAAATTGAAAAGAATGTAAAAGCAAATGATAAACGTTCTGAAAGTTTAAAGATTTCTAACAACTATCAATACGACATGGCTAAGGCAACGGGCGCGACAAACGAGCAACTTCGTGAAATGGCTTTAAGACACGCACAGTCAACTATTGAAATGGAGAAAAATAGTATTGCTATAGCTACACAAGTATATTGGAAAAACAAGCTAAAATTACAACAGTTAATTAATGCTGAAGCAGATGAAGAGGATATAAAAAATCAACAAAAAAATGCAGAGGATGCACACAAGGCACTTGCTAAAGAGCAAAAAGATTACCACGATGCTTTAGCTGATAAGAAAGCTATTATAAAAAAGAATAATGTTGAGGTAGCGGCAGAGAATCACGAAGCTAATAAAAAAGAAATTGAAGATACTAAAAGCCATAATATTGCTAAGAATAAAATAGCACAGGATAAAGCAAAAGATAGAAAAGACGCAGAAGATAAAGAAGCTAAAGATAGACAAGATGCAGCTATAAAAGCTAATAAAGAACTTTTAAAATTAGTTGAAGATTTAGGTACAGATATATTAACTGCACAACAAAAAGCAATTAAAGATAGACAAGATGCAGCTATAAAAGCAGAAGAAGCTATTTATAGAAATGCTAGGGGAGTTGCCGAAGCTTCAGTTATTGATAATCAAAATGATTTTCAAGCTAAGCAAGATTTATTAGATATTGAAAGAGCTATACTTTTACAAAATAAAGAATTAACAGCAGGAGAAATAGCTGCTATTGATGCGAAGTATAGAAAAGAATCTGCGGACTTAGATAAAGAAGAATTAGATAGAAAGCAAGCATTAAATGCCCAAAAAATGAATATGGCTATTGATGCGTTTAGTATATTACAAGATGCAACAACTTTATTTACTGCTAAGAATGACAAAGATGCGCGTAGACAATTTCAAATTAATAAAGCATTATCTTTAAGTTCTGCAATCGTTAATACTGCTTTGGGTATCACTGGAGCATTAACAGCTGGAGGCAATCCAATAAAATTAGCTACGGGAATGCAATTTGTTGAAGCAGGAATTGTGGCAGCTGCGGGTGGTGTTTCTATTGCTAAAATTGCAGGGACTCAATACGGAGGTTTTGGAGGCGGTGGAGGCGGCGGTGGCGGCGGTGGCGGTGCTGAAGGTGGAAGTTCTGCTCCCACAGCTCCACAAAGTGCGCCAAACTTTAACTTAGTAGGTGCAACGGGTTTAAACCAATTAGATATGCTAGGCAAACCAATACAAGCGTTTGTAGTAGGTGGTGAGGTTACAACTTACCAAGAATTAGAACGCAATAGGTTACGAAATGCAACTTTATAAATTATATAGATATGGAAAAAAGACAATGTATAGAAATGATTATTAACGATGAGATGTTAGATGGTGTGTTTGCAATAAGTTTAGTAGACAAGCCTGCCACAGAAGAAACGTTTATTAAGCTTTCGTTTGAGAAAATACAACTTAAAGTAGTAGATGAGGAACGTAGGATTGTTGTAGGGTTTGCTTTAGTTCCTGAAAAGAAAATCTTAAGACGTGCAGACGATGGAACGGAATACGATATAAAATTTAGCAAAGAAACAGTACAACTTACTGCTGAATTATTCATGAAAAACCAAAAGGGTAATGAGTTCACTTTGGAACATGAAGACAATACAGACGGAGTTAACATAATTGAAAGTTGGATTGTTGAAGATGCTAAAAACGATAAATCTAACATTTACAATTTAGGTGCTAAGGGTGGCGAGTGGTGTTTAATGTCTAAGATTGACAATCAAAAAGTATGGGATGAGATTAAACTAGGAACTTATAACGGCTATTCTATTGAGGGTAAATTCTTTTCTAACAAGGAAGCCTTAAAAGAAGTTGAAATAGTTGATGAGGACTTAGAAGCGTTAAAGGAATTCTTAAAAACTTTGTAATATGCCTACAATATTAAATACAGCTTATAACGTACAAACGGATATCTTAGAATCTGAAAGTAATATTTCTGTTGAGAATGGAACTTTACACGTTTATAACGATAAGCTAAAAGTGCATTTACAAAACGAGATTAGAGAAATAGTAACTACTAATACTATTAAGAACGGTTCTTTTTTAGACTTAACTACTCAAACAGTAACTTCGGGTGCAATTGCAGCGGTTAAGTTGGGAACTACGATATTTTCAAATGGTGTTTCTATAAGTAATAATTCTCGAATCAATGTAGATTATGCAGGAATATACAATCTACAGTTTTCCATGCAATTAAAACGAACTACGGGAGGAGGGGCTAAGCAGGCTAGTATTTGGATTCGTGTAAATGGTGTTGACGTTCCTAATTCTGCTACTCACGTAACTTTTCAATCTAGTTCTGATTACTTAGTTCCTGCATGGAATTTCTTTATAGATATGACAGCAGGGCAATATGTTGAGTTAATGTGGACACAAGATGATTCAATAGTATTGACTTATGAAGCTGCTGACACTATCATTCCACACCCCACCGTTCCAAGTGTAATATTAACAATGAATAAAATAAACTAATATGAAAACAGTAAAAGTAAGTCCTACGGGAGGTAAAAGAGGTTGCGCGTGTCCAGATGGAACGTACTCAAAAAAGTGTTGCGATGGTTCACTACAAGCGCAAGGTATTGGCTCACTAGAAAGTCAATCTACATCTACGATAGTAAACAACAACGGAAGTACAACAACGACCACTCAAAGAGGGTGAAAAGGTTACAATAATAAATTAATAAAGTTTATAGTTATGAATGTAAGAGAAGCAATTAACACAATTAAAACTTACCTAAATATGGAGGTTAAATTAGCACAATTAAAGCTTGTAGATGGAGTTACCGTTTTAGAAGCAAATGAATTTGTAGCAGGTCAAGAAGTTTATATCATTTCTGATATTGATAAAATTCCTTTACCTATTGGAGAATACGAACTTGAAGATGGTACAATGTTAGTAGTATCTGAAGATGGTATTATCGGAGAAATTAAAGAAGTTGCTATGGCAGAAGAAAACCCTGCAGAAGCTGCTACAGAAGTTCCTGTTGAAGCTACGGTTGAAACAGTAGAAGCTACTCCTAAGAAAATTATTAAATCTGTAAGTGAAGAACATCATTTTGCTGAATTGGCAAAACTACAGTCAGAAATTGATGCACTTAAACTTGCTGCGGTTGAAACAGTTGAAACAGTTGAAACAGTTGAAGAGGTTGAACTAGCGAAAGCAATCGTTTACAACCCTGAAAACAAAAATGAAGTTAACTATGTTGACTTAACACCAAACGCTCCAAAGGGAATGCGTGATAGAATTTTAGAAGAAATATACAATAATAAATAAAAAAAAAGATGGCTACAACAACATCACTTACGACTACTTATAATGGTCAGGATTCAAAAATGTGGGTAAAAGCTGCTTTGTTAAGCGGTAACACATTATCAAATGGAGGTATGACTATCATGCCTAACATTGCGTACAAAACTACGCTACACAAATTGGCGACCGACGGACTGCTCAAGGACTCCACCTGTGATTTCTCCGCAACGTCAACTGTAACTATTACAGAAAGACAATTAACGTTGGAGCCTTTCCAAGTTAATTTACAACTTTGTAAAAAAGATTTTTTATCTTCATGGGGAAGCGAGGAAATGGGATTTTCTGCTCACAAAGTTATGGCTAAATCTTTCCAAGATTACCTATTAGCTTACGTGACAGAAAAAGTTGCTGCTTCAGTTGAAACTGCTATTTGGGTAGGTGCAAACGCTACTTCAGGTCAAATTGATGGTATTGCTACTTTGCTTGCTGCTGATGCTGCTTTACCTGCTGCAAATGAGGTTGCTGGTTCTTCTGCTATATCAGCTGCTGCTACAGTTATTGCTGAATTAGGGAAAGTTGTAGATGCTATTCCTGCTGCATTGTACGGTAAAGAAGACTTAAGAATTTACATTCCTCAAGGAGTAGCTAAAGCATACACGAGAGCGTTGGGCGGATTTATGGCTTCGGGCGTAGGCGCTAATGGTACTGATAACAAAGGTACACAATGGTACAACAACGGTGAGCTTTCTATCGATGGTATTCCATTATTCGTAGCAAACGGATTAGCCGCTAATACTGCAATCGCTGCTCAAACTTCTAACTTGTTTTTCGGTTGCGGATTACTTGCGGATGCAAATTTAGTCAAAATTTTGGACATGTCCGATTTGGACGGTTCAGATAATATCAGATTGATACTTAGAGCTTCTTACGCGGTTAACTATCATTCAGTTTCAGATATTGTTACTTACAATATTCCTAACGCTGCGAATTAATTAAATTAAATTATAAACTTAAACCAACGGGGTAACTCGTTGGTTTTCAAATACTTATAACGAAATGGCGTGCGATATAGCAAACGGAAGAGCAGAAGCGTGTAAGGATAGTGTAAGCGGTCTATTGGCTGTTTATATAATCAATTACGGAATAACGCCTGCAGAGGTAACATACGATGCAACAAACACAGATATGATTAATACTATATCTGGTGCAACTGTGTTATACAAATTTGAGTTAAAAGGTGAGAACTCTTTTGACCAAGATATTAAAACGGATAGAAATACGGGGACAACGTACTTTGAACAAAAATTAAATATTAAACTTAAAAAACTAGACGTAGCGACTACAAAAATGGTAAAGGTTTTATCTTATGGTCGTCCACAAATTGTAATTCACACACGTTCTAATCAATTCTTTTTGATGGGCTTAGAACAAGGTGCTGATGTAGTTTCTGGAAGTATTGGTTCTGGAGCAAAACTAGGTGATTTTGCAGGGTATTCTTTAAGCTTCATGGCTGAAGAGGAAGTACCGGCTAACTATTTAAACGCTGCAACTGAAGCGGGATTGTTAAGTGTATTTACTACAGGTTCTATTGTAACTTCATAGTAAATTAATAACTAATATTAAGAGCGTACATTTGATGTGCGCTTTTTTTTGGTTACAAAAGTAGTATATTTTAGTTTATAGATATGATACTATTAAATGAAGGTAGCGCAAATCAAACGATTAAATTTATTCCACGTTCGAATACTTATAATACTTTGATAGTTACTAATGAAAGTACGAATGTGAGTACAAATAAAACTATTATTTCAAGTTTAGTAGGTGACTACTATAATGAAATTGTAGCTTCATTCGACCTTACTAAAGATACGTTTTACACACTTACTATAAAAAACAATAGTGATATAGTGTTTAAAGACAAAATATTTATAAGCAATCAAAATAGTGAAACTTATTCACCTAATCAAAACGTATATACTAGCCACGTTTCTACAAATGACTTTATAATATATGAATAAAATAGAAAATAAAAGACCTAATGTACACGTGTTAAGTTTAGCTTCATACGTTGCGCCCGAACTAACCGAAAGTAAAGATGGGGATTACGTGCAATATGGTGATAAAAATAGTTACTATAAATTCCTTATTGATAGGTACACTAACTCGGCTACTAATAACGCGGTTATAAACGGAGTAAGTCGATTAATTTACGGCAAAGGATTGACTGCCTTAGATGCTGCTAGCAAGCCAAACGATTACGCTTCATTTATCACTATGTTTAAAAGTGAGGATGTACGTAAATTAGTTATTGATTTAAAAATGTTAGGTCAATGTGCTATGCAAGTTCTTTATTCTAAGGATCATAAAAAAGTTATTTCAGTACAACACATTAGCGTTCATCTTATATGCCCTGAAAAATGCAATAAAGAGGGTAAAATTGCTAACTATTACTATTCTGATAATTGGGATAATGTAAAGGAGTACGCGCCTATAAAAGTTCCTGCATTTAATACGTCTAATTCTGATACCGAAATACTATTTGTAAAACCTTACAGCGTAGGGATGAAGTATTTTAGTGGTGTAGATTATCAGGGAGGCTTACCTTATGCAACTTTGGAGGAGGAAATAGCACAATACTTAATTACAGAAGTACAAAACAGTTTTAGTGGGACTAAGATAGTAAACGTTAACGGTGGCAGATATACTGATGAGCAACAAGACGATATTAGTAATAAGATAAAATCTAGTTTAACGGGATCAAAAGGTCAAAAGGTAATAGTTGCATTTAATGAAAGCCAAGAACTTGCTACAACTGTAGTGGATATTCCACTTAACGAGGCGGCAAAACATTACGAATACCTATCTACGGAATCAAGAGATAAGATTTTAACAGCTCACAACGTTACAAGCCCTTTGATGTTTGGTATTATTACGGGTACGGGTTTTAGTTCGAATGCTGATGAGTTAGCTACGTCAATGACTGCTTTTGACAACACAATAGTGCGGTCATTTCAAGACTTATTAATAGATGCTTTTGACAGTATTTTAGCATTTAATAACATAACTTTAAAATTACAATTTAAGACTTTAAATCCATTTGAAAAACCTATTGACGCTGCACCACAAGTTGCTGCTAGTTTAAGTTTGCAAAAAAGTATCTTACAAACTATTTTAGATGAGTGTGAAGATGCAGAACAAAATGATTGGATTATTGTAGATAGTAGAGATGTTGAATTAGAGGATGAGGAAGTATTAAATAATCACATAGATTCATTAAACGCAGAACTACATGAAAAACTAAACAAACAAACTGTATTATCTAAGTTAGTTAGCTTAGTTAAAACGGGAGTAGCTAGACCTACTGCAATATCTAAACAAGATAAAGTAGTTAAAGAGAAATACTTTAAAGTAAGATATAGATATACGGGTAATAAATCTCCTGAACGTGAATTTTGTAAAGCAATGATGAGCGCAAATAAATTATATCGAATAGAGGACTTAAATAAAATGGAGTTTGAAGTAGTTAATGCTGGCTTTGGTGAGGGTGGTACTAACACCTATTCTATATTCAAATATAAAGGCGGTCCACGATGCCATCATAAATTTGAACGCGTTACAATGATGTACGATTTCAATAATGATCAAGCAGGATTACAAGATATAGGAACTAGAGCTGCAGAAATTAGAGGTTTCAAAGTTACTAATCCTTTCGAGGTTTCTATATATCCAAACAATTTACCATTGAAAGGATTTAGCCCTAATAATACAAACTTACCTTCAGACGTTTAAATCATGGCAGAAGCATTATTAATAAGTAGAGCGGACATTGTCACGCATACATCTATGAATGGTAACATTGATAGTGACAAATTTATACAGTTTATTTTGATTGCGCAATCAATACATATTGAATCGTACACTGGTACTAATTTATTAAATAAACTAAAAGCTGATATTGTAGCGACTACTTTAGCAGGTAATTATTTAACTTTGGTTAATACATATTTGAAACCTATGTTAATTCACTGGGCTATGGTCGAGTATTTACCATTCGCAGCTTACATGATAGCGAACGGTGGTATATACAAAAAGGGTGCAGAAAACAGCGAAGTAGCTAGTAAAGCTGAAGTAGATTTTTTGATTGAAAAGGAGCGAAGTATAGCAGAAAGTTATAGTTCTAGATTTGTCAGTTACATGACTTATAACCAATCTTTATTTCCTGAATATACAAGCAATTCAAGTGATGACATATACCCAAAACACAGTACAAACATAGGAGGATGGAAATTATAAAGAAAACATACGAGCCTAAACAAGATAATTTAGTTAAGCTGAAGGCATATATTAAAGTAATAAACAAAAAAGATGGCAGACAAAAAACTAAGTAGTTATACAGCGAAAACCACGCAGCCTGCAATATTAGATTTATTGCCTATATTGGAGTGGAACGGTGCAACGTACGATAATAAAACTATTACGGGGACACTTGTTTATACTCCAAGACGTCAAAGCGTTGGAAGCGGTGCAACGGTTACTCCTACTTTTTTAAATGACATAGTAGATATTTCAGCACAGGCGGTTAACTTAACTATTGCTAATCCAACAGGAACAGCAGTAGACAATATGCCTATGCTTATACGTATTAAAGACAACGGTACAGCACGCACAATTACATTCGGAGCGCAATATAGAGCAATAGGAGTAACATTGCCTACAACGACTGTAATAAGTAAAACTTTATATATCGGACTTGTTTACAATGCAAACGATACAAAGTGGGATGTTTTAGGAATAAATCAAGAAGTTTAATTAATAAAAAATAAATAAGATGAGTTTACCAAATTTAGATAAGTTAGTAGCGAGTAAAGGAGTATTCATTGTAAATGATACAACCGAAAAAACAACAGCATTTGCAGGTATTTTAGTGTTAGAAGATACTGTGTTCAATACTTTAAAAGTTAGTGGTTCTGATGTTAAAAGTACTTATATTTCAACTGCTGCAACAGCTATTAAAGCGGGTGCGTTTATAACAGGTCAAGGTGTTAACTTTTCAGGTGTTAAGTTGACAAGTGGTTCAGTAGCTTTAGTTTTAGCATAATGTTTGGCTTCGGTTATACGGGCATTATTGCCTCGATGAAAAAAGTAGGGGGTGCATCATACGGTGCTTTAACCACCGCATGGATAACTGCAACTGGTGAAACGGATGTGACTATTTTGGGTGGTTTGAATACCTTTGAAACGTCTATTTCTACAATTATAAGCAAAGGAAAAGCAGTATACCCATACGCAGGAGGCAATGCGACTAAACACTCTTACAACTTTCTTAATACTGCATTGTATCAACATACATTCTTCGGTGGTTGGACACATAATTCAAACGGAGCAGAACCAAACGGTAGCAATGCTTACGCTACTACGGGGATAAATCCTAGCACTATTTCAACTTTAAATAATTTATCGTTACATTATTACGGTAGGGTAAATTCAGCCAGTGTGTCCGCTATGATGGGGTCTTTTGATGGTTCAAATAGATGCCATTTATTACCTAATGCCAACACGGTTTCCTACATGGGTATAAATGAATCTACTGCTTTTGGTGGAAGTGCAATAACAACAAATGGTTTAATATCTAGTAGTAGGTTACTATCAACAACTGGAAAAGCTTATAAAAATGGTTCGTTAGTTTATTCAGACGGCTCAAATTCAAATGTTGCGCCTAATCTACAATTGTACGTAGGTGCGTTAAATGTTAATAATTTGCCATTATATTATACAACTGTAGGCTCTTCTTTTTGCGCAGTTTTTGAGGGGTTAACCGATGCAGAAAACACATTATTATACAATGCTATTCAATCATTACAAACAACTTTAGCTAGAAATGTATGAAACTAACAGACATAACACAATCAGAATGGACTACCTACGTAGGTCTATTGACTATTGAGCAAAAAGACTTAATAGTAGGTCAACAATACACTACTGATTCTTATTTCAATCCTATTCAGGACTTAAATGACAATTGGGTAATATCTATTGAAGAAATGAATTATTGCACAAATGTAGATTACCTTTGGGTTAAGGATTTAGATTTAATTATATACGAGCCAAAGGCGGTTGTTAACCCTTTTTAAGAAATGGAGTTCATAAAGTACATTACACAGTCTAATTTACCACCTTACTTGCTATTCTTTGCAATAATATTACTAGGCGCTATGTACTTTTTTAGGAAGCCAATAAGCACAATCTTAACAAATATAAAGTTCAAGAAAACAATTGATAAGGATATTATAGATTTAAAAAGTCATGATATATTCAACACACTAGAAAGGGTTAAGAATGAAGCTATGTTTTTAAAGTTTTATTCACATGGTAAATATGATGCTACTAAGTCGAGAATGTCATGTGATTTTGTTAGTTTTAAATGTGATGTTTGCCATGAAAAGTTTAATGAGTTTTTAGATAACGACTTTACAAAGGTAAGTAGTGATGAGTTAAAGAGAATGATACTAGCGGCTATGTGGGGAATGCATGCCGAGTATGTTAAGCAAATCAAAGCGCATTGGAGCGAAAGAGGTATAGACAAAGCAGATATTGACTACGTCATTCAATTGTTTGAAAAGTTTAGGCACGATGTAATTGTAAGCTTTCAACACAGAATAGATGCTATATTCTCATGTGAACATTATATGACTAACTTTGATAAGATACTAGCTTCTTATAACATATTTTCATTCGGCATTGATTTACTGCCAAAAGACTTACAAGATACATTTGAGAATGTTAACGGAAAATTTTACGATATAAAATACAATTAATATGAGAGAGATAAAAAAAAGATGGAATAGTGAAACACCTCACTTCTTTAAGAAGTTAATCCACGCTGGTATAGTAGTTGGTTTAGTTGGGGGTGCATTGGTTACGTTCCCTGTTACTGCTTCAGTTGGTGCGGTGTTAGTTACAATAGGTGCAACTGCTGCGACAATTTCAAAGTTGACTAAAATATGAAGGTTTCACAGAACGGTATTGAATTGATTAAAGATTTTGAAGGCTGTAAACTGAAAGCTTATAAATGCCCTGCAGGTGTTTGGACGATTGGCTTTGGTAACACGTTTTACTTAGATGGTAGTAAGGTGTTCATGGGTCAAAAGATTAGCCAAGCAGAAGCGGATATATTGCTATTAAAACTACTCCCTAAATACGAGGCTACAGTAGATAGAAATATTAAGGTTGCTGTAACCCAAAATCAATACGATGCTTTAGTGTCATTCTGTTGGAACTGTGGAAGCTCTGATAGTTTATTTAGATTAGTAAACCAAAAAGCAACCGATGAGATTATTCATAAATGGTGGTCCACGCATTACATCATGGGCGGTGGTAAAGTGCTTGCAGGATTAGTAAGACGTAGAAAGGTTGAAGCTGATTTGTTTGTAAAGAAATAAAGGTTATATTTGTATGGGTTTTTCATAATTCCCTGTGTTTTTTTGGTTAGGTTAAATTAATGCTCGTAGCTCCTGTTACGGGCATTTCTTATTTAGATTCAATATAAATAACAATTATTTTATTATAAAGTTTGTTATAGTTAATATTATAGTTATATTTGTAATGTCATAAGACATAACTAATAATAAAAATTATGAAAAAAGAAAACACGTACATCGCACCTCCATTAGGTATCTGTATTAAATGGTGGAAATCAAAAGGACAAGCCGAAGCTACAACGGGAAGCTTCAACTATGAATTGTACCTACAGTATTTAAAAGCAATAAACAAATAATTATGAAAAGCAGAGCAAACACAACCTACGTCAATTATATGGACGTTGAATTAGAAGTAGAATTTGAAGATACCTACGATAATAGATTTCCTGAAGATGGACAAACAATCTATGTACACCGAGTATATTGTGCTGGTGTTAACATCACTGGTCTATTCGATGTAGACAAAGGACAAATGAGATACGATTTAATAAACCTTTACTTAGAATTAACGACATGAAAATATACGCAAAAATACACGAAGCTAAGCAAGAGATAGGAGTAGTTAAGAAAAATGCAAAGAACCCACACTTTAAAAATACTTATGCTGATTTAAACGCTTTAATTGAAGCGGTTGAACCAATACTACTACAAAAAGGTTTAATACTCTTACAACCGATTAAAGACGGTAAAGTGTTCACACAGATAATAGACATTGATACTTTTGAGATGGTCGAAAGTAGTATTGATTTAAGCCCTAACTTAACAGCTCAAGCATTAGGAAGCCAAGTTACTTACTATCGTAGATATACTTTACAAAGTTTAATGAGCTTACAATCTGACGACGATGATGGACAAAAAGCAAGTGCGCCACAAGCAATTACTAAACCAATTTGCTCTGCAGCATTATTTGAGAAAGCAGTAAGTAGATATGAAGGTTTAGAGTTAGACGTGTTCGACAAGCTTAAAACAGCATACACATTAACAGCACAACAACAACTAGAAATTAACGAAATAACTAAAAACTAAACAAGATGAACAACTTAGAAAGACAACAAAGAGAAAGCGTTATTGAGATCACACCAACTACGCTACATGACTACTTCGGTATATTAATCGAAGCAGTTAGAAATGGAGAATTAAACGCTTTAGAACTTTACGGTAAAGCAAAAGAGATTGAAGAGTTAGCACAGAAAGTTAAGATTGAAATACAAATGCTGGCAATAGATGAAGCTGAAAAACGTACCGAGAAAACTTTTAACTTCGGTAACTTTAAATTTACAAAAGTAGAAGGACGTAGAATGATTGACTATTCAGATATAGAAGAATATCAGATTGCTAAGGCTAATTTAAAAGAGATTGAAGATAAGTATAAGCAAGTTGCTCTAAGTAGTTTAGCAAGCTTAGATGAAAGCACTGGTGAGATACTTAAACGTCCAATTGTAACATTTAGCAAAAGTTCAATTTCAGTTAAAAACATTTAAGATGAGAGAGTTCCAAGACGATGACAATATTAGAGAGCTGAAATTCTTAATAAAGCTATTTGTAACGATTACAATAATAGCAGGGTTAATTTTAGCATTTACAATTTACGAAATATTTACCAAATGAAAAGACAACTTAAAAAAAACATCATAGATTTTAGTGAGATTGACCTTACTAACATCTTAAAGATTACAGAAATTAACGGACTAAAAGAAGATGCTAATAACCTGGTGAAGTTAGCGTTTAAATTAGTAGATCAAATGGTTGAAGCAGACTTAAAAACATTAGAGCTATGAAACAGACAGCAGTAGAATGGTTGGTTGATCAAATTACAAACGGCACATTACACACGAAAGAATTGATTAGCCAAGCCAAAGAAATGGAGAAGCAACAGATTATAGAAGCTCACGGAAATAAGCTAAGAAAATCTAGGGGAACAAGTAATTGTGAAGTTTGGGTAGGAGGGATTGATTATTATAACGAAACTTTTAAATCATGAAACATACAGCAGTAGAATGGGTTTTAGAAAAGTTAACTGAAGCCTATACAAACGATGAGTGGAAAGAAATTATTAAACAAGCAAAAGACATGGAGAAGCAACAGATTATAGAATCATATTGTATAGGTTGTTTACATATTACAAAAGATGAAAATATTTTCCCAAGAGAAACAAGCGAAGATTATTACAATAACACATATAAGTTATGAAATTAGAAGAAGCTATAAACCTTTTAAAAATACACCAAGAGTGGAGGTTAGGTGCTGATACAGAAATGATATACCCTAAGGAATTAACCCAAGCAATCGATGTAGTAATAAACGAATTTACATTAATTAAAAAAGAGATGACAGCAAAAGAGAAATCAGAACACCTGATAAGACAAATGACAGTAGACTTTAATATTGACTACAACCAGAGCGTGTTGTGCGCTTTGATATGCTGCGATGAGGTGTTAGATACTCTTCAGCTACACGATATTGTTATGATTGATTATTGGGATAGGGTTAAATTAGAATTAGAGAAACTATGATAAGTGATAACTGTTTAGTAGGGTGTAGAGAAACGCACCACCATAGAAACTGCAACGAATATATGCAGCTTAACAATCATGTAGAAACGAAATTCTTAGAAACAAAAGAAGTGATCGCTAGAAAAGGATATGCTAATTTAATAACTCCTATGAATATCTACATTGTCCTAGAAAAATATAAACAGCAATATATGATACAATGTGATAATGGAAAAATTCACAAGCTTTCAAAGAAATTATTTTATAGTAAAATTTAAAAATATGGATAGCGAGATAGCATACATGAAATGGTTAAAACGGTTTAAAAGAACTAGATTAATGCCATTAGATAGAAAACACAACGCGGGCATTTTAAAGAACAAATATGAACGTAAAGATAAGATAGCATTCATGAAGTGTTTGAGTGGCTTAGAATGGTTTAAAAACAATGAATATGAATAATAAGATAACATTAGCGAAAATGGTTAGAATGGACTTAACCTTATTAGTAGGTGATTCAGCACTAGCTTTGTTTGATTACTTTCAGGTAGATGAATTACATGGATTGAATCGTCAAGCTTGCATTGATAGGATTGCACAAGGCGGTACGTACTTCGATGGTATGCAGAACTTATATCCTAGAACTACTGATATGTATTACTTGTTTATTAACTCTTCATCCTTTACTGATAATATGGCTCAAAACTTTGGGTTAGTATTTCACGAAGCTACACACTACCAGTTCGAAAAGTATTACGATGATCTACAAGATAAAGAAGAGGAATTAATAACAGATGCTGAAGAGTTAGCATTAGAAATAATCAAAATAATATTTTAAGATGAATAAGAA